>ERZ1027070.514-NODE-514-length-17294-cov-5.912872_pt1 | contig 17294 bp, 19 predicted proteins | sample MGYA00519419_ERZ1027070 | MGnify/ENA primary metagenome ERZ1027070 (study PRJEB26926, sample SAMN06164837) | human gut metagenome | biome: ENVO:00009003; feature: ENVO:2100002; material: ENVO:00002003 | host: Homo sapiens | place: USA | collected 2012 ...
TACGAGATTGCCTCTTGTCTCGTGGGCTCGGAGATGTGTATAAGAGACAGGTCACTATGAGCTCGGCATGAAGGCCCTCGAAGCGGATAACTTAAAGTCTGCCGCCGCGCATTTTAAAGAAGTCAACGCGGAGCAGAATAAGAAAATGCAGGCCGCATTCTGTGATAAAGGCATCGCGTTCTACGAAAAGGGCGACGAAGAAAAAGCACTTACCTATTTTGAGTATGTCACCGATAAAGACCTTCTTCCGAAGATTGACGCCGCCTACTACGCGCAGGCATTAAAGCTCGTCGAAGACGGAGAGTACGACAAGGCGACCGAAATTTTCGCAAAGCTCGGCGAGTATGAAGACTGCCCGACGCAGCTTCTGCGCATCCACGCGCTGAAAGCGGAGCAGTATTACAACAACGCCGATTACGAAAACGCCATCGCGGAGTTCAAGGCCGCCGGCGATTACGGCGACGCCGCCTCCCGCGTCACGGAGGCGACTTACCGCCTCGGCGCACAGCAGCTCGCAAACGGCGAGGTGCGCAAAGCCTACGATACGCTCTATCCCATCCGCAGCTACGACCCCGCCTATATGCTCCTCGTCTCCAATTCGCAGTTCTATATCCAGATCTACGACGTAGGCGCCGGCCCCAACCCCTTAAACGAAAACTAACCCCAAACCCAAGCGCCCGCAGAATCATCTTCTGCGGGCGCTTTTTCTATCCTATATTCAAAATTCGAGACTTGGGGTAAGTGATAGGCCAAAATTAAAATTTATAGGAGCATTTAAATGGATCTCCGTCTTTTTTCGTGAGCTCGTATGAATGATGTATTCAAATCCCGCGTCGGTCAGTTTGATTTGGTTAAGGGCATCAGAGGGGTCTGTAACAGAAACGTCCTCGCCCACAAACCCGCGGCAATACAAATAATGCAGCACGTCCTTAAGGTCTTTGTCTGTTTGGCAGAGCCTACGCGAAAAGACATAACTGGGGTTATTTTTGAATTTCAAAATTTGAAGCAGAAAAGTCCGTATTTCTTGCTCTGAGGGAATAAACGGCGTCTCGTTCGGTATTACGAACATTCTGCCTTTTTTCACTACACCGGGTATCATGCCGGCTTTTATTCGCTTATAAAGCTCTTTCTTTTCCAGTCCGAATTTTTCACATGCTTCATTTGTAGTCATATTTACTCCCCCGCTTTAGGTAAGTCCTTGCGCAAACACACCCAGCTATAATACATGTAGTCAGTTTCCTTTGTGTGGTTGCCTGGTTCATATATACGGCAAACACGCGTGGGGTCGGAATAATCATAAGTAGTTGTTGTGTTAACAGGTGTGTCACCGTCACTCTTGCGAATATCCTCTATCATGTGACCGTCATCGTCATATTTATAGGTGTGAGTAGTAGTGCTGGAGTTTTTATCATTGGTTTCTTTTTCTTCTATCACATTGCCGTTTTTATCGTATTTGTATGTTGTAACAGATGTGGCGGTTGAGTCATCCCAATAGGGGTAAGTGTGTGTCCTTTTAATTACTTGACCATCTGAATTATGTTCGTACTGATAGTAATGATCTTCAACGGTATCAGAAATACTGCTTTTTATCCTTTCGTGAACAATCTCGCCGTTTTCATAGAATAATTCGGATTCTCTACCGTTAGTTGTAGTCCTACTTGAAGGCGTGCCGTCTTCATTTTGATATTCGTAATAGTAAGTTCCGTCAAAATAGGGCTTGAATTCCGTAGGCGAGCTAATATAAGCAAAATCGACTCTTTCATTTTCATCGGTCTTAGCCGTTTGTAAAAGGAAGAACTTGTCCAGCCAATCATCTGCCTTTTTATAGCCTTTAATGGACTCCAAAAGTGAATAAATTGAATCGGAATCGGAGAAATAGCCGGAAGATATAATATATGTTTCTTCAGAGTTATAAACATTTGCCAGCTGTAAAGCCTGTTGATAAACAGACTCTTTCCACATCTCCTCTGCGTTTGGGTAGTCCCCAAGTCCTTTGAAAATGTCGGCAGCTGTCTCGTAGCTCGTTTGGTCAAAAAAGCCCTGCGCCTGCATGAATTTTATTTCTTTAATTTGGTCTTCACTGTCCTTATAACCGTGAACAGACTCAAGTTTTGAGATAGCTTTGTCATAACTTCCGCTTGCTTTTAAGTTGAGTCCCTCTTGGTAGTCCGTTTCTAAACGTACCTGTTCTCTTAACTTTACACATTCACTTATTTTGTCTTTTGCATCCTTATAATCTTCTATTGCTTTAAAAGCGGAAATAGCTTTGTCATATTCTTTATTTTCCATCAAAGCTACCGCATCCTGATAAGCGGCTTCCAAACGCGCCTGTTCTTTCAGCTCTGCACATTCTCCAATTTTCTCCGGCGCGTCTTTGTAGTCGCCCATTTCTTCAAACGCGGCAGTTGCCTCATCAAAGCTGCCTTTTTCCATCAGTGAAACGGCGTGGCTGTACTTGATAAACGGAACCAAATAGGTGACGGTCGGATAGATCGAAAGCGCGATGAGCACAACTGCGGCTGTGCAGATGATGATCCGTTTTTCCGTTTTGGATAAGCCGAGGGATCTCTTTTTTGCCTTTTTATCCATGGTATACACTCCTCCTGTGCCCGTTTGAAATTTTGTCGAACATGAGCACTTTTTATCAATATAACACATTTGTGTTCAATTGACAACATATGTGTTCAAAATATTTGTGAAGTTCCTTTATTCTTGACATAAAGGAGCTGATTTTTCATGTTAGACGCAATTATTGTAGGGCAGGTCATTCAAAGAGTTCGCGAGGAAAAACGAATGTCGCAGGAGCTCGTCAGCGGGCTGGCGGGGATAGGGCGCACGCATTTAAGCGCTATCGAGCGCGGCGAGCGCAAACCCACATTGGAAACCTTCTATAAACTCAGCCTTGCCATGGGCATCCGCCCCAGCGCCCTGCTGAAAGAGATCGAAAACGAGGTGGAGCTGCAAAAGGCGGAATAAAGGCATCTTTTTTCGACAATAACCTAACAAAAAGCGACCCCAGTGTGGTTTTTCTACACCGGGGTCGTTCCATCTTTAAATTATCAATAACCTTACTTTCCAAAGCTTCCGCGCAGCAGCATGGCGGCGTGCTCGCGGCGCAGCTCCTCGCACAGTGCGTAAAGGCTCCACTTGTCGTTGTGCTCCGTGCGTACGGCTTTCAGCGGAATGGGCGCGATACCCGCTTTTTTGTACGCTACAAGGAACACGTCCAGCATCTCACCCGCAAAGCCGGAGAAAATCAGCACCTCCGGCAGCTTGTAGCCCGCCGGGGCTTTCTGCACGTTCGCGTTCACTTTCTCGCCGCACAGCGCTGCAACTGCGCGGTCACGGTCGGCGTTCGTCAGCCGTCTTGCCGTCAGGTGCAGCTCTCTGCACAGTGCAGAAAGCTGCTTTTCCTTCGCAGCGTCTTCAACATGGTATAAAACAAGAGCCATACGTTCTCCTTACTCTTCACACAGCGGGCGGAACAAGTCGCCGCGGCGCTTCATCATGCGGTAACGGAGGATCATCATAATCAGCACCCCAAAGCGTGCTGCAGATTCGATCACGTTCACCGTGAAGATTGCCGTGTCGTTCGCGCCGAGCGCCGTGTAGACCGAAACGCCGAAGAACGGCAAAAGCGAGTTACTCAGCGTCACAAACAGCGTGTAAATGCTGATGATAAGCGCGCGGTTTTTTTTCGGCGTCGCCTGCAAAAGTAGCTGCACCACGCACATGTTCGTCGCACCCTGCGGAATGTTGCCGATGAGCGCCAGAATCATAAAATACGGCATACGCGCGCTTTGCGGCAGCAACGTCATAGAAGCCACCGTAATGGGGCAGAGCAGCAAGCCCGCGCATACGAAAATGATTGTAAAATGCTCGGATTTGCGGCGGCACAGCTTCGAGAAAAAGCCGATGAAGATCATCTGGCAAATGGAACACAAAGCCTGAAAAAAGCTCAGCTGCGCTTCGTTCATACCGGCATATTTTGTCTCCGCTATGTACCAAAGACTCCAGTCCAGGTGCCACGAAAGGTAAAACAGCATGATGCAGATGAAAAAGCCGCGGAACGGCTTGCTGCGTACCATCTGGTTCAAAGCTTCCGGGAACATTTTCAATCCCATCTCCTGCTTTTCCTCCGCCTTGCGCGGCGGACAGGGGATGCGGCGCAGCACAAGCGCCTGCAAAAGCATGCATACGCCTGCAATATAAAAGAAAATGCGCAGCACAATGAGCTTTCCCTCGGTGTCCGGCATCAGCGTCATGATATTGCCGCACAAAAGCGGCACCACAATGCCCACAAAGAACAAACACCGGCTGCGGAACGTGAACACGCTGTTGCGCAGGTCCGGCTCCACCGCGTCACCGAAGAATGTCTGCCACTGCGCGTTATACAGCGCAATGCCGCCCACCGTCATGCCGAGAAACACAAAAAATGCCGTCATGCGGTGCTCGCCGAACAGCGGCACAGAGCCGTAAGCAAAATACGCCGCGCTCAAAAACAGCGCCAGTACGAACGGCACCGTGCGGCTCGTCTTCGTACGGTTCGCAAGGAATCCCACCGGAATCATACAGATGCCCGCCACCATGTTCGGAACCATCTGCACAAGGCCGATCTGCGTGTCCGTCGCGCCAAGATTCGTCGCATACAAATTGTTCGCCAGCGTGTAAAGCGAAACGGCATACTGCAATAAAAAGCCCTCAATGCCGAAAAGGCACAGCATACGCAGTTTCGGATCAGACTGCAGCGATTTGACAGGATGAAATGTAAATTTACCCATAGATGTTCTCCCCTGAGAAAAATAAGCGTCGCACCGAATACACACACCCTATCCATTATAAACGAAAACCGGGCAAAGACAAGCCTTACCCGGAATTTTCATCGTTTTATTTTTTGTAAACGCATTTGCCGCCCAAATACGTCGCCTCGGCTTCAATACGGTGCAGCGTGTTGGCGTCCGCCTTGAACGGATCTTCGGAAAGCACCACAAAGTCCGCAAGCTGTCCGTTTGCAATCTCGCCCTTTTTGCCTTCCTCAAATGATGCTACCGCGCCGCTTTTTGTAAACGAGTCGATGGCCTCCCGTACCGTCAGCGCTTCCTCCGGGCGATACGGTGCGTCCGTTGAGCCAATGCTTCGCCGCGTCACCGCGCACTCCATGCCGCGCATCACGTTCGGCTCCTCCACCGGCGCGTCCGAGCCGTTCGAGAACGGAATGCACTCGTTCAAAAGCGTCTTAGCCGGGTAACTCGTGCTCGCCAATTCATTGCCCACACGCTCGCGCACAATGTGCGTGTCGTAGTCGAGGAAGATCGACTGCAAATTCACGCGCAGCTTTAATTTCTTCATGCGCTCAATCTGGTCACGCCGCACAATCTGGCAGTGCACGATGCCATGTCGGTGGTCGTCGCGCGGGTGCTCATGAAGCGCCTTTTCGTAAGCGTCCAATACGTTGTCGAGCGCCCCGTCGCCGATGGCGTGTACCGCAACGGAAAGTCCCTTTTCGTTCGCAAGAGAGATAAGCCCGTTCAATTCCGCATTCGTGTATAGCGGAATGCCGCGTGCGTTCTCATCGTCTGCATACGGGCGGCTTAAACACGCTGTGCGTGCGCCGAGCGAGCCGTCCGAGATGATCTTCAGCGGTCCCGTGCGGAACATGTCGTCTTCAAAATACGCATCGCCGCTTTCTATATAAGCAGAAAGCGCCTCTACGTTCGTAAACTGTGCCTGCTCATTCACGCGCACCGTCATCAGCCCCGGCGTTCTCAAAAGCTTCTGCACCGTCTCATACGGCACACCGGGGAACGTCTCGTAGTCGTCGCTTTGGCAAGAGGTGATGCCGTAACGGTTCAGCCGCTTGCAGGAGGCACGCAGCATTGCACACAGCTGCGCCTCATCCGGCTCCGGAATGCCCGCGTACACCACCGCTACGGCGTTTTCAAAAAACTGCCCGTTCGGCTCGCCGTTTTCATCTAAAGCAAAGCTGCCGCCCGCCACCTGCGGCGTGTCCTTCGTGATGCCCAACACTTCCAGCGCCTTCGAGTTCACTACGCAGATGTGCCCGCACGCCCGCGTAATGCAGATTGGGTGCTCGGTCGAAACAGCGTCTAAGTCCCACCGTGTCGGAAAGCGGCGCTCGTCTGCAAAATAATCGTGGTTAAAGCCGCGCCCCTGCACCCACGTGCCGGGTGTCACGCCCGTTTCCTTTATATAAGTGCGCAGACAGTCGAGCATCTCCTTTAAAGACGTCGTGTGCGCGCCGAGGTTCGCCATTGTCAGTACATTGCCGAGGTTCAGCACATGCATGTGTGAGTCATTAAACCCCGCGCAGACGAATTTTCCGCCTAAATCGACTACTTCATCTGCCGTGGCTTTATCCGTCTCGCCCACAAAACAGAATTTCCCATTTTCCACCGCAAAATCCGTCACAAAGCCGTTTCCCGTGTAAACCGTGCCGTTTTTATAAACCGTCCGCATATTGTCTCCCCGTTTCCATCTGTTTTCTCCAGTATAAAGCAAGGGAAAAGCCCCTGTCAAGTTGAAAAAGCCTGACTTTTCCCGCGCGCCGTTCCATCTTATCTTTATTTGTAAAGAGAAAAATAGCGCACGGCACAATGAAATTCCATACGGCTTGCTAAAATATCAAAAATGAAATAGTAGATATGTCAATATAACATTTTACAATTCGATTTAATGTGCGTATAATACAGATGCTTCCAAATACAGTTTACAAAAAAGTAACAGGATATTTGGTCAATGTCAACAAAAACGTGTGCTCTTGTGACCGTGTCTTGTTGCTGCTGTTCACAGCGGCGAAAGATGCGGTCGTGTGCCCTTTTGGGGCGCAGCGCTGAAGGGGGAATTTTTGCCCGGTGATATTGAAATGGAAGGCAAAATTTTGAGAAAGAAAGGGAAAAACAATGAAAGCAAAGAAAACAAAGCTGGCTTTGTGGATCTGCGCTATTGTGGTGCTGCTCGTCGCAAGCATTCTGGTTCCTTCGGTGCAGAAGACCGAAACGATTCAGGTGACCATGCGTGACGCGGTTCTGCATGAGACGAACAGAATCAGCCTCTTCGGCATCAAAGATGTCAACCCGGCGCTGATCTCCGCCATGGTGGTCTCGGGCATCTTGCTGGTGTTTGCGGTCATCGTGCGCATTTTCGTCATTCCGCGCTTTAAGATGGTGCCCGGAAAGTTCCAGATGCTCCTTGAGCAGGCGGTAGACCTGTTCGACGGCATGGCTAAGTCCAACAGCCCGGGGCGCAGCGGCTTCCTCGGTGCGTACATCTTCACGGCCGGCGCGTACATTTTCATCGGTACGCTCTTTGAGCTGTTCGGCATTCAGGCTATCACAACGGAGGGCTCGCCCATCACGCTTCCGGCGCCGCTGTCTGATGTCAACGCCGCCATCGCCATGGGCTGCTTCTCGTACCTCGTTATTCTGGGAGGCGGTATCGCGTATAACGGCTTCAAAGGCGTGGGCAGCACTTTAAAGGAGTTCTCGCTGCCGATTTCCATGAGTTTCCGTCTGTTCGGCGCGCTTTTAAGCGGCCTGCTCGTTACGGAGCTTGTGTATTATTATGTGAATCTGAGCTTTGTGCTGCCGGTCATCGTGGGCGTTATGTTCACGCTGCTGCACGCGCTCATTCAGGCATATGTTTTGACGATGCTCGTCGCGCTCTATTTCGGCGAGGTTTCCGAGAAGCAGGAACCGAAAAAGAAAAAAGTAAAAGCAGAAGCTGAAAATTAACCTACGGAGGGAAAATATCATGAACGCAAAACAGAGAAAGTTAAAGAAGCTTGCCATCATTCTGCTGGCAGTCATCGCCATCCTCGCCATCTCCATTCCGGTATTCGCCGCAACAAACGGTGATGCCGCAACCACCACGGCAACAGCCGAAACCGCAGTAGAAGCTGCAGCCACCACCGCAGACAGCACAACTGGCCTTAAGGCACTTGCTTCCGCTATTGCAGTCGGTATTGCAGCCGCCGGCGGTGCAGTCGGTATGGGCCTCTCCGCAGGTAAGGCTGTTGAGGGCATCGCACGTCAGCCGGAGGCTGAAAGCAAGATCCGTACCACCCTCATGCTCGGCCTCGTCTTTATCGAGACGGCCATCATTTATGCCCTGCTCGTTGTTATCCTCATCATCTTCGTCCTGTAAAGGAGAGTGCAGATCGTGAACATCCCACTGAATATTGATTGGCAGCAGATTTTGCTGCATGTACTGAATTTCGTCATTTTGTTCGGCGGCCTGTATTTCCTTTTGTACAAGCCGGTCAAGAACTTCATGGCAAAGCGCGAAGCGCATTATGCCGAAATGGCACAGAAGGCCCAAAGTGAACTCGATTCCGCCGAAAAGATCAAGGCGGATTATCAGGAGCAGCTCAAGTCCGTTGAGGGCGAGATCAGCGCAAAGAGAACCGAAGCGCAGAAAGAGCTCGACCGCAGCGTACAGCAGCAGCTTTCCGATGCCCATGCACAGGCGGATAAGATCGTCGCCGATGCGCAGAAGGATGCCGCCCGTGTACATGATAAGATGATCGCAGACGCACAGAAGGAGCTTACCGAGCTCGCTATGGAAGCGACCAAGAAGCTTGTTTATAAAGATGGCGATCCGTATGACGCGTTCCTCGATCAGGCAGAGAGGGGAGAGCCGAATGCGTAATGCAGATGAAAAGGCCGTAGCCGTTCTCCGCGGCAGCCGCCGCCCGGATGCCGAACAGGAAAAGCGCTTTGCGGAATTCCTGCTGCGTACCTACGGCTGTGAGATTCCGCTCACCTTTGAAGAAGATAAAATGCTGAACGGCTTCACGCTTACCGTCGGCACCGATGTGTACGATTGGAGCCTCAAAAGCCGTCTGCGCCAGTTTGAAGAAAAGCTAAAGGCGTTAAAGTCCGGCAGCGATTCCGTCATTCCGCTGATGAAGGAAGCCGTTGAAGATTTTACCCCGTCCGCAGAAGCGGAAGAGACCGGTACGGTTCTCACCGTTGGCGATGAGATTGCCGTTGTCAGTGGCCTTGAGCATGCCGCCTACGGCGAGATTCTCCTGTTCTCCTCCGGCGTTAAGGGCATGGTGCAGGACCTGCGCCGCAATGAGATCGGCTGCGTCCTCTTTGGCGACGATGCCGAGATCACCGAGGGCAGCCTTGTGCGCAGAAGCGGCAAGACCGCCGGTATCCCGGTCGGCGACGGCTTCCTCGGCCGTGTTGTCGATGCACTCGGTACGCCGATCGACGGCAAGGGTGACATCAGCGCCGAGGGCTATCGCCCTATCGAGTGCCCCGCACCGGGCATTGTCGACCGCCAGCCGGTCAACGCGCCTATGGAAACCGGCCTTCTCGCCATCGATTCCATGTTCCCGATTGGCCGCGGCCAGCGTGAGCTTATCATCGGCGACCGCCAGACCGGTAAAACCGCCGTCGCGCTCGATACCATTTTGAACCAGAAGGGCAAGAACGTCGTTTGCATCTATGTCGCCATCGGTCAGAAGTCTAGCTCCGTTGCACAGCTTGTGGAGACCTTAAAGCGCCGCGGCGCCATGGATTACACCATCGTCGTCAACGCATCTGCCAGTGACTCGGCTTCCTTGCAATACATCGCACCGTATGCCGGCTGCGCACTCGGCGAGCACTTCATGTATCAGGGCAGAGATGTCCTCATCGTGTACGATGACCTTTCAAAGCACGCCATTGCGTACCGTGCACTGAGCCTGCTTTTGGAGCGTTCCCCGGGTCGTGAAGCGTATCCGGGTGACGTTTTCTACCTGCATTCCCGTTTGTTGGAGCGTTCCGCGCATCTTTCCGATGCACTCGGCGGCGGCAGCATGACGGCATTGCCGATTGTTGAAACGCAGGCGGGCGACGTTTCCGCTTACATCCCGACGAACATTATTTCCATCACAGACGGTCAGATCTTCCTTGAGAGCGACCTGTTCTTCTCCGGCCAGCGTCCGGCTGTCAACGTCGGTCTTTCGGTTTCCCGTGTCGGCGGCGACGCCCAGACAAAGGCCATGAAAAAGGCAGCGGGCGGCATCCGTCTGGACCTTGCCCAGTACCGCGAAATGGAAGTCTTCACCCAGTTCTCCAGCGACCTTGACGAGACCACAAAGCGTCAGCTCACCTACGGTCAGAGCCTTATGCGTCTGCTGCGTCAGCCGCAGTACCATCCGATGAGCCAGCACGATCAGGTCATCACGCTCGTCTCCGCCCTGCACCACGTCATGCAGGACGTCCCGCTTGACGATATGGGTCGTTTCCACACGGAGCTCATCCAGTACGCCGAGAAGAATATGAGCGATGTCTGCCGCCGTGTCGATACCACCGGTCAGCTTTCCGACCCCGACCGCGAAGAGATTTTGAAAGTCGCGAAGGAATTCCTCGAAAAGTACAAGGCGGAAAACCCGCAGAACGCGTAAGCGCTCGGAAAGGCGGTTTTCGCTATGGCTAATACAAAAGAGATTAAAACCAGAATCGAAAGCGTTAAGGATACGCGTAAAATCACGAACGCCATGTACCTTATCGCTTCCACAAAGCTGCGCAAAGCACGCAACGATCTGGACCGCACGCGCCCGTATTTCGAGGCGCTGCGCACGGAGATCAAGCGTATCTTCCGTACCCAGAACGACGTGGACAGCCGCTATTTCTATCCCCCCGAGGGCGAGCCGCCGCTGGAGGGCACCTACGCGTGCCTCGTCATCACGGCGGATAAGGGCCTCGCGGGCGCATACAACCAGAACGTCATCAAGGAAGCTATGCACATGCTCGATGAGCATCCCGACACGAAGCTCTACGTTGTAGGCGAATACGGCCGCCACTTCTTTACGCAGCACAATATCCCCATGGAGCACAGCTTCCTCTATACGGCACAGAACCCTACCATGCAGCGCGCGAGAGAAATTTGCGACATCCTGCTCGAGGGCTACGACCGCGGGGATTTTAAGAAGATTTTTGTCATTTATACCGATATGGAGAACAGCCTCACGTCCTCTGCACACTGCACGCGTCTGCTGCCGTTCCACCGCGCTTATTTCCAGACGGATACGGTGGAAAAGGCGGTCACCACGCCGTTCGAGTTTGTACCCTCCGTGCAGGCGGTTCTCAACAACATCATGCAAAGCTACGTTTCGGGCTTTATTTACAGTGCCCTCATCGATAGCTTCTGCAGCGAGCAGAATGCCCGCATGACGGCGATGGATTCCGCCAACAGCAACGCGGAAAAGCTCCTCGCAGAGCTTTCCTTGCAGTATAACCGCGTGCGTCAGGCTGCCATCACGCAGGAGATTACAGAGGTCTCTGCCGGTGCGAAGGCACAGCGTCAAAAACACAGGAAGGAAGCGTGAACAACGTGAATACAGGTAAGATCGTACAGATCTCCGGCCCGGTCATCGACGTACAGTTCGAGTCCGGCGTTCTGCCGAAAATCAGAGAAGCCCTTTCGCTTACCGTGGACGGACGGCGGTATGTGATGGAGGTTGCCCAGCATGTGGGTGACAACACGGTCCGCTGCGTCATGCTTTCCGGCAGTGAGGGCCTTTCCCGCGGTATGCAGGTTGAGGCTCCGGGCAAAACCATCGAAGTGCCGGTGGGCGAAAACACGCTCGGCCGCATGTTCAACGTGCTCGGCGATCCCATCGACGGCGGCGAAGCCGTTCCCGCAACCGAGCCGCACAAAAGCATTTACAGAAAAGCTCCGTCGTTTGACGAGCAGAACCCGGCCGTCGAGATCCTCGAGACCGGCATCAAGGTCATCGATCTTCTGGAGCCGTACCCGAAGGGCGGCAAAATCGGTCTGTTCGGCGGCGCAGGCGTCGGCAAGACCGTCCTTATCCAGGAGCTCATCCACAACGTCGCCATGGAGCACGGCGGTTACTCCGTGTTTACCGGCGTCGGCGAGCGCAGCCGTGAGGGTAACGACCTCTGGCGTGAAATGCGTGAAAGCGGTGTCGGCGATAAAACGGCGCTCGTCTTCGGCCAGATGAACGAGTCCCCGGGCGTGCGTATGCGTGTCGCCCTCTCCGGCCTCACCATGGCAGAGCATTTCCGTGACGAAGAGCACAAGGACGTCCTGCTCTTCATCGATAACATCTTCCGTTTCGTGCAGGCAGGCAGTGAGGTTTCCACACTTCTCGGCCGTATGCCTTCCGCCGTCGGTTATCAGCCGACCCTCGCAAACGAAATGGGCGAGCTGCAGGAGCGCATTACCTCCACAAAAGACGGCTCCGTCACCTCGGTTCAGGCCGTTTACGTGCCTGCCGATGACCTTACCGACCCGGCCCCGGCCACAACATTCGCCCACCTCGACGCTACGACCGTTTTGAGCCGTAAGATCGCCGAGCAGGGCATTTACCCCGCCGTCGATCCGCTGGAGTCCACCTCCCGTATCCTCGAAGCCGATGTTGTCGGCGAGGAGCACTACCGCATCGCACGTGAAGTGCAGGAGACCCTCCAGAAGTACAGCGAGCTGCAGGACATCATCGCCATCCTCGGTATGGACGAGCTCAGCGACGAAGACCAGCTCACCGTGCAGCGCGCGAGAAAGATCCAGCGTTTCCTCTCGCAGCCGATGCACGTCGCAGAAAAGTTCTCCAGCGTGCCGGGCGTTTACGTCCCGCTCAAAGAGACGCTGCGCGGCTTCAAGGCCATCGTAGACGGCGAAATGGACCAGTACCCCGAGGCGGCGTTCTATAATGTAGGTACGCTCGAGGACGTCATCGCGAAAGCGAAGCAGTTAGAGGCGGAGGCGATCTGATGCGTACATTTCAGATGCACCTGCTTGAAGCCGATAAGGTCTTTTTCGAGGGCGAGTGCGAGTCGCTTGTCGTGCCCACAACGGTCGGCCAGTACGGCATTCTGGCGGGTCACAGCAATATGATCTCCGCCGTCGTGCCGGGCGTGCTCTCTTACCGCGCACCGGGTAAGGAGTGGCGCACCGCTGCCGTTTCCGAGGGCATGGTGAAGGTCGAAGGCAACGATATCCTTGTGCTTGTAGACTCCGCCGAGTACCCGGAAGAGATCGATGCCAAACGTGCACAGCGCGCCGCCGATGAGGCGAAGGAGGCCATCCTCCAAAAGCGCAGCGTGCGCGAATACCGCACCGCGCAGGCGAACCTTGCCCGCGCCATCAACCGCCTGCGCGTCAAGAAAAACGCGAGATAAGGCGGCAAAACCACACCGAATTTCCAAATATGCAAAAAGCGTTCCGAGCATTCGGGGCGCTTTTTGCATATTTCACACAAAGGGTTTGCTTTTTTCATGAACTTTCGAAATTTCGCAAAAACTACGGTACAAAACGGCGGAATGTGCTATAATGAACGCGAATACCGGCGGAAAAGTACGCCGGAAAGTTGTATTGAAATTCAGTTTAAAGGAGTCAAAAGCATGATCAAAGTCGGTTTTATCGATTACTATTTAGACGAGTGGCATGCCAATAACTACGTTCACATGCTGCACGATTACTCAAACGGCGAGGTAGAAGCCGTGTACGCCTGGGCTGAAATCGACAGCCCCGAGGGCGGCCTCACAACGGACGCATGGTGCGAAAAATACGGTCTCACCCGCATGATGACGCAGGAGGAGCTCATCGAAAAAAGCGATGTTCTGCTCGTGCTCGCCCCGCGCGACCCGAAAAAGCACGAAGAACTCGCAAACCTCGCGCTGCGCTCCGGCAAGCGCTGCTATGTGGATAAAACCTTCGCACCGGATCACTTCGCTGCAAAGCGTATGCTCGATCTTGCCGAGCAGAGTGGCACGCCGTGCTGGTCGTCTTCCGCGCTGCGTTTTGCGGAGGAGTATCAGGCAGCGGATAAAACGAACATCAAGGGTGTCAATGCATGGGGCCCGAACGGTTTTGAGGATTACGCCATCCACCAGCTGGAGCCGATCTTCATGATGATGCAGGCTCCCGCGACGGAAGTCATGCACCTGATAAACGACGAGGTGTACACCGGCGTTCTGCGCTTTGCGGACGGCCGCACCGCAACGCTTTCCGGCTACGCAAAGGGCTCGCCGTTCATGATGAACATTGCGCGCTCCACGGAAAATTCCGTACTGGAAATTCGCTCCGATTACTTCCGCCACTTCATTGAGGCGCTCGTCGAGTTCTTCAAAAACGGCACCATCCCCGCCCCGCACAGCGAGACGCTCTCCATCATCAGCGCCTGGGGCGCCCTTATGGAAGCCGAAAAGACCCCCGGCATCTGGGTCAAAGTCCCGAAGGACTGAGTTTGTCGCTCCAAAAGCCGTCACAACGCGCGCATCTTTGACTGCAAAAGGCTTCTTCCAAAAGCGCGACTATGCGGCTATTGAAGAACAGCAAGTAGAGCGTTACGGCGTCTGGCTCACGAATTTCGTTATGATAAAAACGATATAAAAAAGATAGTCTTTCTAAGCGAAACAAACGCTTTGGAAGACTATCTTTTTCTATGCGTGCGAAAATGTACGTTTATTTCTTCGGTTTCGGCGCGGCGGGGTCGGTGAGTTCGGGGAGCGCGCCGCCGGAGACCGCCCAGAAATATAAGCTTGCGATGCTGCAATACGGCGAAAAACGTTTGCGGTGCCGCTCGAACCGTGCGCGGTCGATCTCCTTGTGGCGGTAGACCATGCGCATGCCGCGCAAAATGGCGAGGTCGCCGTAGCTGAACACATTCGGGCGCTGCAGGCAGAATAAAAGCAGCATTTCCGCTGTCCACACGCCGATGCCCTTGAGCGCGCTGAGCTCGAGGATGACCTCTTCATCCGGCTTTTCGCCGATGCTGATTAAATCAAATTCGCCCGTATGCACCTTTTTCGCGAAGTCCGTGATGTATTCCGCCTTGCGGAACGAAATGCCGAGCGACTGCAAATTTGCTTCGCCATAGCCCAAAACGTGTTCGGCATCGACCGTGCCGAGGGCGTTCTGCACGCGCGACCAAACGGTTGCCTGCGCCTTTGTGGAAATCTGTTGCCCCACGATGTGGTGTACCACGGCGGAAAAAAGGTCGTCGTCCACGGCGCGCTCAATGTGCCCCACGCGGTTGATGACCGCCGAGAGCTTCTTGTCCTTTTTCCGTAAATAAGCGAGCTCTTTTTCGCCGTACGGAAAGTACTTTACGTCATCCATCAATCGATCTCTCCCGGAGTGCGCGATTTGATCATCGCTTCCAGCTTTTGCAGCTCGGTAATCTCTTGCGGAGTCAGCTTTTCCGGGTAGCCGGTCTCGAGCTTTTCGAGCATGGAGCGCATTTTGTAGGCTTCGGCGGGCTGACGCAGAATTTCGCGCTCGCTTTTAATCTGTTCCCGCGCGGCGACTTCGTCGATGATCTGCTGCATGTAGCGGTATAAGTTGCTCCGTTCTGTATAATCGGCGGGCGCGTAGAAATTTAATCGGTTGTCGTTATACAGCTTGTATACTTTGGCGCGGTTATTTTTCTCCGGGTCGTATACGCCGACGGAGTAGCCGCCTTTGCTTTTCACGAGCCGCATGCACGGAATGTCCGTGGCGCTGTCGCCGATATAGACGATGTTCTCATACGGAATGCGCAGGTTTTCCTCAGGCATGCTGTCGTTTACGCGCTCGTCATACTCCTCCAAAAAGCCTTTTGCAATGCGGAAAATGAACTGCGTCTTGTTCGTGTAATTGATGGCCTGCGCGGGCCACTCCGCTACGCCGTCCGTGGTGTAGAGGTAGGAGGAGGCATAAATGCGTTTGAAATTCTTCGCGATGGCGCTGCCCTCGATGATTTCTTTAAGACCCGAAGAAATGATGTAGTGTTCAAGCTCGATGCCGCGCTGCGCAGCATACGCTGTCGTGCGCGCGAACCAATCCGTAACGCCGCGGTACAGCTCCACCTGCGCACCGATGGCCCGAAAATACTCGCGTTTTAAGGATTTTCCGAGAAAGCGTGAATAGCGAACAAGCATGAACATCCACGAAAGGTTGCTTTCCATGCTGTTTTCCCGCGCGAATGCGTCCGTTTCCGCCCAGAATTTGTCTTTGTCAATGCCAAAAGACGGGATGAGCGTGAACGTCTGCATGTCGTCCGGGGAAAGTGTTTTGTCAAAATCGTAGCAGATCGCCATGCGCGGCCTGTTCTCCGTCATGCTGCCGCCCCCTTTCTGTATCTCATTATAGCTAAAAACATTTGTTCTGTAAAGAGGTTTTGCGAAAGTTGTCCGCCGATGTCCTATACTGTCCTGCAATGTCCGGTTTTAACGGCAAAAGAACGCCCTCATCCGCCGCTTTTCGCAGCCGATGAAAGCGCTTTTCGAGCTGTTCCGCCGTTTTGATGCCCGGCGCATCTTTGGCTTTATTCGCAGACTTGGGGGCATGTCACGTCCAAAAGTCAAGTGTTACGATTTGCGTTCTACCCACGCCCTCCGGGTGGAGGGCGACCTGAATATTTCCGACCTCCAGATGTCCTATATCACATTTCTATCCACGCCCTCCGGGTGGAGGGCGACCAAGCTTTCCCTCCGACATGGAGTGCCGCTTCTGGAATTTCTATCCACGCCCTCCGGGTGGAGGGCGACTGAGTAGATGGCGGACCGAATCAAAGGCATAACAATCATTTCTATCCACGCCCTCCGGGTGGAGGGCGACAAATTCGCGCGCGCTGACCTTGGTATTGTGTTATAATTTCTATCCACGCCCTCCGGGTGGAGGGCGACGGCGGGCTTCACTCCGTGGTTGTTTTGACGGAGTGGATTTCTATCCACGCCCTCCGGGTGGAGGGCGACCGGCATCCTCTCACAAGGTTCCGCGATCGTTGGCATTTCTATCCACGCCCTCCGGGTGGAGGGCGACCGCGCGGGAACTTTCACGGCCTCTATATCGAGATATTTCTATCCACGCCCTCCGGGTGGAGGGCGACGCGAGCGTTCCACACAGTCACACGCCGTTCGGACTATTTCTATCCACGCCCTCCGGGTGGAGGGCGACAGCTTGATGGAGCGTCGAAAGGCTACGGAGCCGCAATTTCTATCCACGCCCTCCGGGTGGAGGGCGACGGCACGATGATGCGCTTTTTCCCGAGCACAAATTCGCATTTCTATCCACGCCCTCCGGGTGGAGGGCGACTTGTCGTGGCGACCGGTCAGGCGACCGTCGTAGCATTTCTATCCACGCCCTCCGGGTGGAGGGCGACTTTATCGACTGCGTTGCATGGCGCACAACGGCGATTTCTATCCACGCCCTCCGGGTGGAGGGCGACGGACGAAATACCTCAAAGCAAAATGCGTAAGCCCGATTTCTATCCACGCCCTCCGGGTGGAGGGCGACTATAGAGCTGTCTCTTATACACATCTGACGCTGCCGAC
>ERZ1027070.549-NODE-549-length-16613-cov-4.731369_pt1 | contig 16613 bp, 9 predicted proteins | sample MGYA00519419_ERZ1027070 | MGnify/ENA primary metagenome ERZ1027070 (study PRJEB26926, sample SAMN06164837) | human gut metagenome | biome: ENVO:00009003; feature: ENVO:2100002; material: ENVO:00002003 | host: Homo sapiens | place: USA | collected 2012 ...
GAATAGAAAAAAGTTATTTTCTTGTCAAAAAGTTAAAGAAAACAAACTTATTAAAGCAAAAGGAGTAATTTTATAAATTCAAAGCAAGCAATGGAATTTTAGTTTTATATTGAAAGGAGATAGCGGAAAAATCTTCCAATCCGATAAAGACTGTCGTTTTTCAAGGTTGCCAAATTGCCAAAAAGCCAAATTGCCAAGGCCAAAGGAAAAGGCCAATAAGATAAAAAGAACCTGTTGGCGGAATTAATTCATAATGGAATGGTAATGAATAAATAGATACGCGGACTACACGGACAAGGCGGACGAACGCGGACTTTTATTTTTCATCCGCAGATGACGCAGATAACGCTGAATTTTAAGCCTGAAAGGCTTGCATTATATAGCGTAGGGCATCGCCCTACGTAATATACATCCCCATTTCTGAGCCCTGAAAGGGCGAGATAAAGCGTGTATGCTTGATTGCGCCCTTTCAGGGCTTAAATAGAGAGATACATAATCACGTAGGGCGTTGCCCTACGCTATGTAATATCAGGCTTTCAGCCTTATAAAATCTGCGTTCGTCAGCTTTGTCCGTGTAGTCCGCGTACCTATTTTATTCATAACCCTAACCGAAAGAAGTCAATTCTGCCAACGGGTAAAGAGACTAAATCCATGTCAATCCCATATCAACACTGTATCAAGTCCGTACCATCTCCGTATCTATAGGAATGGACTTGGTACGGAGTTGGTATGGACTTGACACGGAGTTGGTACGGACTTGGTTATATCCGGATAAGGATGAAACAAAAAAAATGTCATGCACTTCCCTTTTGGCTATTTGGCATTATGGCAATATGGCAATTTCTCGAACGAGGGAAAGGCATACTTACAATACGAAATATAAATCATACATTCTACTTCAATTCAAAACACAAAAACCTATATTTTATTTCAATCTAAAACACAGCTCCAACAAACAGATATTTTGCAAGTCACAAAAATCAGCATTATCATACCAATTTGAAATTAAATTAATACTTTTGCCAAACATTTTGATAGCAACAATAGGTATTACTACAGAATAAAGTAAACTTAAAAAGATGAAAGAAGAACTTTTTAACAACAAAACAAAGAGAAAAGCCGGACAACAGAGAAGGGAAGAAAGCCAACATCCTGTATATCAACGACAGCCCAGGCAGTTGGGCTTGTATGATGTAGAGAACGAGCATGACGCTTGTGGTGTCGGTATGTTAGTGAACATCCACGGAGGCAAGTCACACGAACTGGTAGAGTCTGCATTGAAGGTGTTGGAGAACATGCGTCACCGGGGCGCCGAAGGTGCGGATAACAAAACCGGAGACGGTGCCGGCATCCTGCTGCAAATCCCGCACGAGTTTATTCTTTTGCAGGGTATTCCTGTCCCCGAGAAAGGGAAATACGGTACAGGTCTTCTCTTTCTGCCGAAAGATGAGAAAGACCAGGGTGCTATCTTAAGTATTATCATCGAAGAGATTGAAAAAGAAGGATTGACATTGATGCACCTGCGCAATGTGCCCACTTGTCCCGAAATCTTAGGAGAATCGGCACTTGCCAACGAACCGGATATCAAACAAATTTTCATCACCGGATTTACGGAAAGCGAGACAGCCGACCGTAAACTCTATCTCATAAGAAAAAGAATAGAAAACAAAGTACGCAAATCGGATATTGCCACGCGCGAAGATTTCTACGTTGTCTCCCTATCCACGAAGAACATCATCTATAAAGGTATGCTCTCTTCACTGCAACTGCGAGGCTACTTCCCCGATCTGACAAACCCCTACTTCACCAGCGGCATAGCACTGGTGCACTCCCGATTCAGCACCAATACCTTCCCTACCTGGGGACTGGCACAACCGTTCCGCCTCCTGGCTCACAACGGCGAAATCAACACCATCCGCGGCAACCGGGGTTGGATGGAAGCCCGTGAAAGTGTGCTCTCCTCTCCCGTCCTGGGCGACATCAGGGAGATACGCCCCATCATTCAGCCGGGAATGAGCGACAGTGCCTCACTGGACAATGTTTTGGAATTCCTCGTTATGTCAGGCCTCAGTCTGCCGCATGCCATGGCCATGCTGGTGCCGGAATCTTTCAATGAAAAGAATCCCATCAGTGAAGATCTGAAAGCATTCTATGAATACCACTCCATCCTGATGGAACCCTGGGATGGCCCCGCCGCCTTGCTGTTCAGCGACGGACGTTTTGCAGGCGGTATGCTCGACCGTAACGGATTGCGTCCTGCACGCTATCTGATTACGCACAACGACATGATGGTAGTGGCCAGCGAAGTGGGCGTGATGGATTTCGAACCGGGAGACATCAAAGAAAAGGGACGCCTGCAACCGGGTAAGATACTACTGGTAGATACCGAAAAAGGAGAAATCTACTACGATGGAGAATTGAAAAAACAGTTGGCCGAAGCCAAGCCTTACCGCAGTTGGCTGGCAACGAACCGCATCGAACTGGATGAGCTGAAAAGCGGCCGTAAGGTAGCGCACACTGTGCCCGATTACGAGAGGATGCTGCGCACCTTCGGCTATTCCAAGGAAGATGTGGAGCGGCTCATCGTCCCGATGTGTACCACGGGTGCCGAGCCTATCCACTCAATGGGGAATGATACACCGCTTGCCGTGCTTTCGGATAAGCCGCAACTACTGTACAATTACTTCCGCCAACAGTTTGCACAAGTCACCAATCCGCCTATCGACCCGATACGCGAGGAACTGGTAATGTCACTGACGGAATATATCGGCGCCGTGGGCATGAACATCCTGACACCCAGCGAAAGCCATTGCAAGATGGTGCGCCTCAACCATCCCATCCTGAGCAATGCACAGCTGGATATTCTCTGCAACATCCGCTACAAAGGGTTCAAAACGGTGAAACTGCCCTTGCTGTTTGAAGTAGCAAAGGGTCGTGCCGGATTGCAGGAAGCACTCACAGCACTTTGCAAGCAAGCGGAAGAGTCCGTCAGCGAAGGGGTGAACTACATTGTACTGAGCGACCGTGATGTGGATGCCACTCATGCGGCTATCCCCTCCCTACTGGCAGTAAGCGCAGTGCACCACCATCTTATCTCCATGGGTAAACGTGTGCAGACGGCATTGGTAGTGGAAAGCGGTGAAATACGCGAGGTGATGCACGCAGCCCTGTTACTGGGATTTGGCGCCAGTGCCCTGAACCCTTACATGGCATTCGCAGTGATCGACAAGTTGGTGGCGAAGAAAGAAATCCAGTTGGATTATGCCACTGCCGAAAAGAAATATATCAAATCCATCTGCAAGGGATTGTTCAAGATCATGAGTAAGATGGGTATCAGTACCATCCGCTCGTATCGGGGAGCGAAAATATTCGAAGCCGTAGGTTTGAGTGAAGAGCTCAGCAATGCTTATTTCGGCGGGTTGAGATCCACAATAGGCGGCATCCGGCTGGATGAAGTGGCACGCGATGCAATCGCATTCCACGATGCAGGTTTTGCCGCACAAGTAGACGGATTACTCCCCAACAACGGTTTGTATGCTTTCCGTAAAGACGGAGAAAAACATGCCTGGAACCCGGAAACTATTTCTACCTTGCAACTTGCCACACGCCTGGGCAGCTATAAGAAGTTCAAAGAATTCACCAGTCTGGTAGACAGAAAAGAAGCGCCTATCTTCCTGCGCGACTTCCTGGATTTCCGCCGTGCCCCCATTTCTATAGATAAGGTTGAACCGGTAGAAAGCATCATGCACCGCTTTGTGACGGGTGCCATGAGTTACGGGTCTATCAGCAAAGAAGCGCATGAGGCAATGGCCATTGCCATGAACCGGATTCACGGACGCAGCAACACAGGTGAGGGAGGCGAAGACAGCGCACGCTTCACGCCCCGCGAAGACGGAACCAGTCTGCGTAGCGCCATCAAGCAGGTAGCTTCGGGACGTTTCGGCGTAACAACGGAGTATCTGGTGAACGCCGATGAAATACAAATCAAAGTGGCACAAGGGGCCAAACCGGGTGAAGGCGGTCAGTTGCCGGGCTTTAAAGTAGACCAGGTGATTGCGAAAACGCGCCATTCCATTCCCGGCATTTCATTGATTTCTCCCCCGCCCCATCACGACATTTATTCCATCGAAGACCTGGCACAGTTGATCTTCGACCTGAAGAATGTAAATCCTCGTGCCAAGATCAGTGTGAAACTGGTAGCCGAAAGCGGTGTAGGAACCATTGCCGCCGGAGTGGCCAAAGCAAAAGCCGACCTTATCGTCATCTCCGGTGCGGAAGGTGGTACGGGCGCCTCTCCTGCCTCCAGTATCCGCTATGCCGGTATCTCTCCTGAACTGGGACTAAGCGAAACGCAACAAACTCTTGTACTGAACGGTCTGCGCGGGCAAGTGATGTTGCAAGTGGACGGGCAACTGAAAACCGGTCGTGACATCGTGCTGATGGCGATGCTGGGTGCCGAAGAGTTTGGTTTTGCAACCAGCGCTTTGATTGTACTGGGCTGTGTCATGATGCGCAAATGCCATCAGAACACCTGCCCTGTGGGTGTGGCAACGCAAAACGAGGAACTTCGCCGGCGCTTCCACGGACGCAGCGAATATCTGGTGAACTTCTTCACTTTCCTGGCGCAGGAAGTGCGGGAGTATCTCGCCGAAATCGGTGTGGAACGCCTGGATGACATCATCGGACGCACGGATCTTATTATCCGCAAGTCAGAAAACGAATCACCCAAGCAATCCCTGATTAGTTTCGACAAAATACTGGCACGCGTCGATAATGGTGCAGCCATCCGCCACACCATCGACCAGCAACACGGCATCGACCACGTAAAAGACGTTGAAATGCTGCATGCCGCTGCCGAAGCTCTGGAAAACCAGAAAGAAATCTCACTGGAATATACGATTGCCAATACGGATCGTGCTTGCGGAGCTATGCTTTCGGGCACCATTGCCGCGAAGTACGGTGAAGCGGGACTGCCGGAACATACGTTGAACGTAAAATTCAAAGGTTCTGCAGGACAAAGTTTCGGTGCCTTCCTTGTACCGGGTGTCAACTTCAAGCTGGAAGGTGAAGCGAACGATTACCTCGGCAAAGGCCTTTCGGGTGGACGGATTGCCGTGTTGCCTCCGGTACGCTCTAACTTCCAGGCCGAGAAGAATACGATTGCAGGAAATACCTTGCTCTATGGCGCAACCAGTGGTGAAGTTTACATCAATGGGCGCGTAGGCGAACGTTTTGCTGTCCGCAATTCCGGTGCCATTGCCGTGGTAGAGGGTGTAGGCGATCATTGTTGCGAGTACATGACGGGCGGTCGTGTGGTAGTCCTCGGTTCAACAGGGCGCAACTTCGCAGCCGGTATGTCGGGCGGTGTAGCTTATGTATGGAATAAGGATGGAAACTTCGATTATTTCTGTAACATGGAAATGGTGGAACTAAGCCTCATCGAAGAAGCCTCCTATCGTAAAGAGTTGCACGAACTCATCCGTCAGCACTACCTCTATACAGGCTCCAACCTGGCACGCACTATGCTTGATGACTGGAACCGATATGTGGATGAGTTTATCCAGATAGTCCCCATCGAGTACAAGAAGGTACTGCAAGAAGAGCAAATGCGGAAACTGCAACAGAAGATTGCAGAGATGCAGAGAGATTATTAAAAATTACAGAACCAAGAGTATCTCAACTCTCCTCCTCTTGGGAATTAAGATAGTCAAATTAAACAATACTACAATGGCAGATCCAAAAGCATTCTTAAACATACCACGACAGGAAGCGGGATACCGTCCTGTCCACGAACGTATCACAGACTTCAGTCAGGTGGAGCAAACTTTAAACAGTCACGAACGCAAACTCCAGGCATCACGTTGCATGGATTGCGGTGTACCCTTCTGTCACTGGGCATGCCCGTTGAGCAATAAACAACCTGAATTTCAAGATGCGCTTTATAAAGGTAAATGGCGCGAAGCATACGAAGTGCTCGCCGCCACAAACGACTTCCCCGAATTTACCGGACGCATCTGTCCGGCACTGTGCGAAAAGTCGTGTGTACTGAAGCTTTCGTGCGATGAGCCTGTCACCATTCGTGAAAACGAGGCGGCTATTGCCGAAGCGGCTTTTCGCGAAGGTTACATCGTGCCCATTCAGCCCCAACGTAATGGAAAGCGGGTTGCCATCATCGGTGCAGGTCCTGCGGGACTCTCCGCTGCCTGCCGGCTGAATGCTAAAGGCTATGAAGTGACTCTTTTTGACAGCAAACCCATGCCCGGCGGATTACTGCGCTATGGTATTCCTAATTTTAAACTCGATAAGGCAGTAATCGACCGCCGGATGGGAGTGCTTGAAGCCGAAGGCATCAAGTTCGAAATGGGCGTAACGGTAGATGTACAGAACCTCCCCGCCGGCTTTGATGCCTACTGCATCTGTACCGGGACGCCGCATGCACGTGACCTCAATATCCCCGGACGCGAACTGAAAGGTATTTATCTTGCCCTCGAAATGCTGTCCCAGCAAAATCATATCCTCGATGGAGAAACGTTCCCGAAAGAACGTCTGGTAAATGCCAAGGGCAAACGGGTTCTCGTCATCGGTGGCGGTGATACAGGATCAGACTGTATCGGTACGAGTATCCGCCAGGGAGCCGTGAGTGTGACACAGATTGAAATCATGCCACAGCCTCCCGTAGGTCACAATGACGCTACTCCTTGGCCACAATGGCCCATTGTACTGAAGACGACTTCAAGTCACGAAGAAGGTTGCACGCGCCGCTGGTCGCTGGCATCCAATCAGTTTATTGGCAAGAATGGAAAAGTCTGCGGTGTAGAGGTGGAAGAAGTGGAATGGATTCCGGCTCAGGATGGAGGACGCCCTACCATGAAACCTACCGGAAAGAAGGAAGTGATAGACGCCGATATGGTACTTCTGGCCATGGGCTTCCTGAAACCGGAACAACCGGAATTTCCGGAAAATGTATTCATAGCAGGTGATGCGGCACGCGGTGCCAGCCTTGTGGTGCATGCACTGGCGGACGGGCGGAGAGTGGCAGAACGGATAGACAAGTATTTGAGTAACTAACCCCTAATCACTAAATATCATGTGTGGAATCGTAGGTATCTTCAATATCAAATCTCAATCCCAGGAATTGAGAAACAAAGCGCTTCGAATGGCGCAGAAAATCCGTCATCGTGGACCGGACTGGAGTGGTATTTATGTAGGCGGTAGTGCCATCCTGGCTCACGAACGTCTTTCCATCGTCGATCCGGAAAGTGGCGGACAACCATTGTATTCTCCGGATGGCAAGCAAATCCTTGCCGTCAACGGTGAAATCTATAATCATCGGGAAATCCGTTCCCGCTATGCCGACAAATATGCTTTCCGTACAGGATCGGACTGTGAAGTCATCCTCGCATTATATAAGGATAAAGGCATTCATTTCCTCGAAGAATTGAACGGTATCTTCGCCTTTGCCCTCTACGATGAGGAAGCAGACGATTATCTGATTGCCCGTGACCCTATCGGGGTAATCCCTCTTTATATCGGTCGTGACGACCAGGGACATATCTACGTCGGTAGCGAACTGAAAGCACTCGAAGGTTTCTGTGATACCTACGAGCCTTTTCTGCCCGGACATTACTTCTGGGGACGTGAAGGGAAAATGCACCGTTGGTATCAACGCCCCTGGACCGATTATGCCGCCGTCAAAGCCAATGACACCACCGCCCGTCGGGCTACCCAACCAGAAATCAACAGTGTAAAACTCGCCCTTGAAGCTGCCGTGCAACGCCAGTTAATGTCCGATGTTCCTTACGGTGTTCTGCTCAGTGGTGGCCTCGACTCTTCCGTCATCTCCGCCATTGCCAAAAAGTATGCCCGCAAGCGCATTGAAACTGATAACCAGAGCGAAGCCTGGTGGCCTCAACTCCACTCCTTCGCCGTCGGTCTGCGCGGTGCACCGGACTTGATTAAAGCCCGTGAAGTGGCGGAATATATCGGCACTGTTCACCATGAAATCAATTATACCATTCAGGAAGGGCTTGATGCCTTGCGTGATGTCATCTACTTTATCGAAACATACGACGTTACCACTGTTCGTGCTTCCACACCGATGTACCTGTTGGCACGTGTCATCAAGTCTATGGGCATCAAGATGGTGCTTAGTGGCGAAGGTGCCGATGAGGTTTTCGGTGGTTATCTCTACTTCCACAAAGCCCCCACACCACAGGCTTTTCACGAAGAGACGATCCGTAAGCTCTCCAAGTTGCACCTGTACGACTGTCTGCGTGCCAATAAGAGCCTTTCTGCCTGGGGTGTGGAAGGTCGTGTTCCCTTCCTCGATAAAGAGTTTCTGGATGTGGCAATGAACCTCAGCCCTGCCGTCAAGATGTGTCCGGGCAAAGAAGTGGAAAAGCGCATTGTGCGCGAAGCTTTTCAGGATATGCTGCCTCAGAGTGTTGCCTGGCGACAAAAAGAGCAATTTTCCGATGGCGTCGGTTACAATTGGATTGATACATTGAAAGCCATTACTTCTGCCGCCGTCACCGACCATCAGATGGAACATGCCGCCGAACGGTTTCCCATCAATCCACCACAGAATAAGGAGGAATATTACTATCGTAGCATTTTCGAAGAACACTTCCCCAGTCAGTCGGCTGCCCGAAGCGTGCCCAGTGTGCCGAGCGTGGCTTGCTCTACTGCTGAAGCACTTGCCTGGGATGCCACGTTGCAAGGGAAAAATGATCCGAGCGGACGGGCGGTGGCAGATGTGCACGAGGCAACCGGGAACGTGGGCTGATAAAGCCTGTTATAAGCAGAGTCTACTGTGTAAACAATTTACCAAGCGAGATCCATCAATAGAATGCAGAGCATTCTTATCACAGTCTCAAATATAGACAAATCACAGGCATTTCTCTGCTTTATTAAGCTTCTTGTTATTCGTTTTTAAAGAATAACAGGAACGTTTTTAAAGAATGTGCTCAACGTTTATTAAAAACGTAAAAAGCCTCTTTTAAGCCCGAATCCGATAAATATCAACAAAAAAGGCGATAACTTCCTATTGAAATTATCGCCTTTCTTGTTTTTTGTCTGCTATTATCTTAGAAAACAAGTCGTATGAATTCTCTATTATCAACTACCCTACAAAGATACGACATCCGAAAGATGAAGTCAAGTATTTAGGTTGGTTTTTCTGACTTTTCTTTTTTTATTTTTTAATTCTTCCATTTTGTTTTTGTCCGATACCATTTTTCTAATTTTGAGAATTAGAAATTAGGAACTTACGTTAACTTAACACACAACAAAGATGAAATATAAAAGGACTCTCCACTCCAATCCACACTAAGATAGTGTCAAAACGGAATAAAAGAACGCGAATTACACAAATCTGTCATTCAATAATCCACTTCTCTATATTCCTTGTTTTATTACTGAAGTTCACACCTATTTTGAATAATTTCCTCGGGTCTGCCTCAAAAGGAAGAGCATACTGTTTTTCTTCTATTTGCTGCAAAGCTTCTTCTGCAGTACCTTCCAGTTTGAATTCCATGATGTAAATGTAATCGGCAGTCTTCACTACCAGATCCACCCTCCCTTCCGAAGTGTGATACTCCGCCTGTGTGTAGAAACCCACCAGTTTGAAGACGATAAACAGCACATTTTGGTAATGTAATTCCAAGTCTTTCACCAATTCATAAGGTGTGTCGGCAAAAAAGCTTTGCAGCCTCTTAAAGAAAGCGTTAGGTTGGCCGGAACGTATCTCACGAACAAATCTTTGTATCTCAAACGGTGCTTCTAACTGATTGAAGCGGGTATAAAACGGCATCAGAAATCTGATAAAGCCCTCTTCCACTTCCCGGTTAGGGAAACCGAGACGGTATAGACCGAATTCCTTATCATACCCCTTTATCGTGAGATAACCACTTTGGAAAATAACCGGTATGGGTTCGTTGTCGCCATAAATACAGTTCAGCACATCAGCATCCGTTTCTTCATGCGCCATGCGTTCCAAATTGTAATGATTGCGTCTCAGCAACTCCACAAGGTAAGTAGGCGTTCCGGTTTCAAACCAATAGTTGCCGAATTTCATCTTAAAGAATGTATTCAGCAAACTGAAAGGATTGTAGATGCCGTCCGTATTTTCTGTAAAGTGATAACCGTCATAGCACGCTTTCAGTTCATTGCACACTTCCTGATACGTCATTTTCTGTGCGGCTGCCAATTCGTGCAGGTCTTCTTCAAAATTAAGATGTATCTCCTTTTCAGTAATTCCACAGATGGAAATAAACGGCTCGTCCATGGAGATATCATTCAAATTGTTCAGGTCACTGAACACACTGACTTTGCCAAACTTGGTCACTCCCGTCAGCAAGGCAAACTTGATGCAGCCGTCCATGGTTTTCAGTACGCCATAGAAAGGTTTCAGAGTATTGCGGAATTCGCGTTGCAGTTCCTCGTTGCCGATAGCTTGGAGCAAGGGTTTGTCATATTCGTCGATGAGAATGGCTACACGCTCACCACTTTGCTCATAGGCCCGTCCCACAACTCCTGCAAAGCGCAAGGCAAGGGTCGTTTCGGCAGAACGCGTTCCATAAAGTGACTCCCAGTAATCAAGCGTTTCATTCAGTATCTTGTCCAGACTATCCGGCGTATCATATTTCCCGATATTCAAGTCCAGATGGAACACGGGACGTTTCACCCAGTCTTTTTCCAAAGTTTCCACCGCCAAGCCTTCAAATAAGTCCCGTTTCGCTTCAAAATAGGCTTCGAGCGTGGAAATCAGCAGGCTCTTCCCAAAACGGCGGGGGCGGGAAAGGAAATAGTAACTGCCACTCTTCACCAACTTATACATCAATGCAGTTTTATCCACATAAACGTATCCTTCCTTACGAATCTTCTCAAAGTTTTGTATCCCGATAGGATATATTCTGTTACCCATGTCCTTGCCTCCTTCTACTATAATAGTATTCATTAATGCTACAAAGATAATGTAAACCGAGAACAGTATAAAATGAACTCGTTCATTTTTTTATGCCGAGGTGCAGCTTATCTTCTTCAAAGATAATGTAAATCGAAGGCAGCACTTTCATTTTCCCAATTTATTCCCTACCTTTGTACCCGCTTTTTTAGAAAGGCAGGATTCGTTCTATTAGTTTTAGGTTAAACACTTAATAACGCTTATGCAAAAGTCTGACTGCATCATCGGTGTAGAGCACGTATCGAAATACTTCGGAGACAAAGCCGTACTGAATGATGTAAACCTCTCTGTCCGTAAGGGCGAATTTGTAACGATATTGGGCCCCTCCGGCTGCGGCAAGACTACTTTGTTGCGCCTGATAGCCGGTTTCCAGACCGCCTCGGAAGGTATCATCACCATCGCCGGAAAAGACATCACGCAAACACCGCCACACCAACGTCCGGTGAATATCGTCTTTCAGAAGTATGCCCTTTTCCCCCACCTCAACGTGTACAACAACATCGCTTTCGGACTGAAGCTCAAAAAGATGCCCGAAGCCACCATTGGCAAGAAGGTGAAACAAGCCCTCCGCATGGTAGGTATGACGGATTATGAAGACCGTGACGTCGACTCCCTCTCCGGCGGACAGCAACAACGTGTTGCCATCGCCCGTGCCATCGTCAACGAACCCGAAGTGCTGTTACTGGATGAGCCCCTTGCCGCCCTCGACCTCAAAATGCGTAAAGACATGCAGATGGAGTTGAAAGAGATGCACCAGAAGCTTGGAATCACCTTCGTCTACGTCACCCACGACCAGGAAGAAGCCCTTACTCTAAGCGACACCATCGTCGTGATGAGCGAAGGCCGCATCCAGCAGATAGGTACGCCAACAGACATCTACAACGAACCTATCAACTCTTTCGTTGCCGATTTCATCGGAGAAAGTAACATCCTGAACGGCCTCATGCTTCAGGACAAAGCCGTATCCTTTGCCGGACACGAATTTGAATGTGTCGACAAGGGCTTTGGCGAAAACACTCCCGTCGATGTAGTCATCCGCCCCGAAGACATCTATATATTCGAACCTTCTGCCGCTGCCCAACTGATGGGTACTGTCACCTCCTGCATCTTCAAAGGCGTGCATTACGAAATGATGGTACAGACTAACGAGGGCTACGAATTCATGGTGCAGGACTATCACAGTTTCGAAGCCGGACGGGAAGTCGGTCTGCTCGTGAAACCTTTCGACATTCACGTAATGAAGAAAGAACGCACCTGCAATACCTTCGAAGGCAAGCTCATAGACACTACACACGTCGAATTCCTCGGTTACACCTTTGAGTGTGCCGAAGTGCAGGACATCGAACCGGGCAGCTCCGTCCTCGTAGAAATAGATTTCCGGAACGTCATCCTCGAAGATAACGAAGAAGACGGTCATCTGACGGGTGAAGTGAAATTCATCCTTTATAAAGGAAACCATTACCATCTCACCGTGTTTACCGATTGGGACGAGGATATCTTTGTAGACACCACTGACGTCTGGGACGACGGCGACCGTGTCGGCATCACCATCGCACCCGAAAATATACGAATTGTTGCGCCGGCACAGACCACCGGTTCTATCCCTATTGTCGAATCTGCTAATAAGAAAGGAAGTGCTCAGTAATATATCCCGTTTCTTCATGCGTCGCCGGAACTGGACAGTTCCCTACGCATTGTTTCTCATCATCTTCGTTGTGATGCCTCTGTTGCTCATTGTGGTTTATGCCTTCACCGATGCTGAAGGCGCATTCACGTTTGCCAACTTCCGCAAATTCATGATGCATCCCGAATCTATCAACACATTCGTCTACTCCATCGGAATAGCTGTCATCACGACTCTGGTATGCCTCCTGCTCGGTTATCCGGCTGCTTATATTCTCAGTCAGAAGCGCTTCAACACTTCCCAGACCATGGTTGTACTGTTCATCCTGCCTATGTGGGTAAACATCCTGATACGTACACTTGCCACGGTGGCATTGTTTGATTTCCTCAACCTGCCGCTGGGCGAAGGAGCTTTGGTATTCGGTATGGTCTACAACTTCCTGCCGTTCATGATATACCCTATCTACAATACATTGCAGAAGATGGATGGCAGTCTGATAGAAGCAGCCCAAGACCTGGGAGCTACGCCTGTACAGGTATTCGGTAAAGTAATCCTCCCCCTTTCGATGCCCGGCATCATGAGTGGTGTGGTGATGGTTTTCATGCCCACGGTTTCCACCTTTGCCATTGCCGAGTTGCTGACAATGAACAACATCAAACTGTTCGGTACTACCGTACAAGAAAATATATATAACGGAATGTGGAACTACGGCGCTGCCTTGTCGCTCATCATGCTGTTGCTGATTGGCGTCACCGCCCTCTTTACCAACGAGGACGACAGTGCACAAAATGAAAGCGGAGGTGTGATATGATGACACGTATTCTGGCGAAAGGCTATCTTTGGTTTCTGCTTGCCCTGCTCTATTCGCCCATCCTGATTATTATGATCTTCTCTTTCACTGAGGCCAAGGTACTGGGTAACTGGACAGGGTTCTCTACCAAACTATACAGTTCACTATTTACAGGCGGCATGCACCACTCGCTGATGAATGCCATCTGGAACACATTCGCGATTGCTACGATTGCCGCCACAGCCTCTACCCTGCTGGGAAGCCTGGCAGCTATCGGCATCTTTAACTTGCGTTCCCGGGCACGTCAGGTGATGAATTTCACCAATGCTATTCCGATGATGAATGCGGATATCATTACGGGTGTATCCCTGTTCCTGCTGTTTGTCAGCTTTGGCATTTCGCAGGGATTTACTACGGTGGTATTGGCACACATCACTTTTTGTACCCCTTATGTGGTACTTAGCGTGATGCCCCGTCTGAAGAAAATGAATCAGAATGTCTACGAAGCAGCTCTCGACCTCGGAGCTACTCCTTTCCAGGCGCTTCGCAAAGTCATCTTCCCAGAAATTCTGCCGGGAATGATCAGCGGTTTCATCCTCGCTTTCACGCTTTCCATTGATGACTTCGCAGTAACGATCTTCACTATCGGAAATGAAGGATTGGAAACGTTGTCGACATACATCTATGCAGACGCACGTAAGGGTGGACTGACTCCTGAACTGCGCCCACTGTCAACAATCATTTTTGTAACGGTGTTAGTATTGCTGATTGTGATTAATAAGAGAGCAGAAAGAAACAAGAATAGTGATTAGCGTTTAGTGATAAGTGATTAGTGCCATGCGGAATGATAGCGCAGCCTACTAATCACTTATCACTAAACGCTAATCACTAATATAACCCTATAAACAATGAAGAAATACATCCCCCTCCTTCTCTGCATTCTTCTCCTTGCCTCCTGTACCGGTGCCAGTGAGAAGCGCAGCCGTGTACTGAAAGTATACAACTGGGCAGATTATATCGACGAAGAAGTCCTCGCCGAATTCCCTGCCTGGTACAAAGAGCAGACAGGCGAAGATATCCGCATCATCTACCAGGTATTCGATATCAACGAAATCATGCTCACCAAGATAGAGCGCGGACAGGAAGATTTCGACCTTGTATGCCCATCGGAATACATCATCGAACGAATGTTGAAGAAAGACCTCCTCGTCCCTATCAACCGCAATTTTGGGAAGACTCCGGACTATATCCCCAACATCTCCCCGTATATTCAGAAAGAGTTGGAGAAGATCAGCCAGCCCGGTCGCCACACCAATGATTACGTTGTTCCCTACATGTGGGGTACCGCCGGAATACTCTATAACAAGAAGTTCAAGACCCTTGAAGAAGTCAGCTCCTGGGGATGCCTTTGGGATGCTGTCAACCGTGGTAAGATTCTGATGAAAGACAGTTACCGCGATGCCTACGGCACTGCCATCATCTATGCCCATGCCCGGCAACTTGCCGACAGCACCATCACCGTGGAGCAACTGATGAACGACAATTCCCCTGAAGCCATTGCCCTTGCAGAGCAATACCTGAAAGATCTGAAACCCAACATTGCCGGATGGGAAGCCGACTTCGGCAAAGAAATGATGACGAAAAACAAAGCATGGCTCAACCTTACCTGGAGTGGCGACGCCGTCTGGGCCATTGACGAAGCGGAAGCTGTAGGCGTGGACCTGGACTATGTAGTTCCCCGTGAAGGCAGCAACATCTGGTACGATGGCTGGGCCATCCCCAAGTATGCCCGCAACGTAAAAGCCGCCAGCTACTTCATCAATTATCTTTGCCAGCCGGATATTGCTCTGCGCAATATGGATGCCATCGGCTACGTCAGTGCCGTAGCAACGCCCGAGATTATGGAGGCAAAGATCGACACGACTCTTGAACAGTTCTCCGACCTCAGTTATTTCTTCGGTCCAGGTGCAGACAGCGTTCAGATCAATCCGATACAATACCCTGACCGTAAAGTCGTGGAGCGTTGCGCCATGATCCGTGATTTCGGTGACCGCACAGAGCTTGTTCTCGAAATGTGGAGCCGCGTCAAAGGTGATAATCTGAATACGGGTATCGTACTTCTCATCTTTGCAGTCTTCGGGATACTGTTTGTGTGGATTGTCTGGAAACGGATCAGCATTTATAAGCAGAAGAAACGTCACCACAGGCGCAGACGCCGTATACGCAGGTAATAGGAGGTAAAGGAGATAACACCTTTATCTCCTGATTCGCATTAATAACATAAATGAAACATCACTTTTCAGACATATTTTGTACCTTGCGGCAGAATTATAAATAAGGAACTATGAAACTGAAAAAACTTTTATTTGCCTCCGCTATGTCTCTTGCCGCATGCGGCATCCTACAGGCCCAAAACACCCAAGTCATTGCCCACCGTGGTTTCTGGAAGACCGACGGTTCTGCCCAAAATAGTATTGCCGCCCTGGTGAAAGCTGACTCCATTCATTGCTACGGCTCCGAGTTCGATGTCTGGCTCACTGCCGACAACAAACTTATCGTAGACCACGACGGTGTATTCAAAGGTGTCCGCATGGAAACATCCACCGAGAAAGAATGTACCTCTATCACCCTCGACAACGGTGAGAGCCTCCCTACCCTTCAGCAATACCTCGATAAAGCCAAAGGATTGAAAACCCGCCTTATCCTGGAACTCAAAGCGCACAAGACTCCCGAACGGGAAACGCTCGCCGTAGAGCAAATTGTGAAAATGGTTAAGGATATGGGACTGGAAGAGCGTACCGAATACATCACTTTCTCACGCCATGCGACCAAAGAATTCATTCGCCTGGCTCCTAAAGGTACTCCCGTATATTATCTGGAAGGTGACCTCAATCCGCAGGAACTGAAAGACATGGGTTGTGCCGGTCCTGATTACCATTTCTCCGTCTTCAAAAAACATCCCGAGTGGATCAAAGAATGTCACGACCTTGGCATGAAGGTTAACGCCTGGACAGTAAATGATGCCAAAGATATGGAATGGCTCATCAGCCAGGGAGTGGATTTCATCACCACCAACGAACCGGTATTATTGCAGGAGATATTGAAAAAGAAGTAATGCAGATCGGTAGTTAAATTTATTTCTTTATTTTCGGTTATGAATATAATTTTAGGCGCGGATTACACGGATTAATGGCTGCGCTATCACACTATATTACAGAAAAAGAATCCGTGTAATC
>ERZ1027070.555-NODE-555-length-16556-cov-9.356100_pt1 | contig 16556 bp, 10 predicted proteins | sample MGYA00519419_ERZ1027070 | MGnify/ENA primary metagenome ERZ1027070 (study PRJEB26926, sample SAMN06164837) | human gut metagenome | biome: ENVO:00009003; feature: ENVO:2100002; material: ENVO:00002003 | host: Homo sapiens | place: USA | collected 2012 ...
ATATAATTTTAATTTGTACAAATCTTTGCGTGGCTATCTACAGGCGTATAATATCCGCACATACAAATTTGCAACAACTTCCATATATACAAAAACGGTCGGGCGACAATGTTTTTCACTCTTGCAAATTGTCTTCCCGACCATAATTTTCCATTTTACATTTTTAATTTTCAATTTTATGCCCGAACCGTACACCGTTACTGTTCAATATCGCTATTGATTTACCCATGCAATTATGCTATAATTCTAAGGATATAGTGTATTAACGGAGGCTTTGGAATGCTGGATTCATATGTTGAAATTGACCTTGACAAAATCGGTGCAAATGCCCGTGCGATAACACAAAAATACAGCGACTACAAATATTTTATTGCCGTTCTCAAGGGTGACGGTTACGGTCACGGTATGGAAGTGGCAAATGAAATGTACAAAAACGGCATTAACTATTTTGCCGTGTCCTCTCTTGAGGAGGCTCAAAGCTTTCGCAAGGTCAACAAGGACGCTCCGCTTTTGTGCCTGCATCCGGTTCATCTTTCGAGAATTGAGGAGGCAAAGCGGCTTAATCTCACCATTGCCGTGAATGAGCTTGACTACCTCAAAAGGTTGCTTGATTTGAACATTGACTGCAATTTCAAGGTTCATCTCCAGATTGATACAGGATTTAACCGCCTCGGTTTCAAGGATAAGGACGAGGTTAAAACTGCCGTTGATATGATTAACGGTTCAAATTTTGTTCTTGAGGGAATTTATCAGCATTTTGCAACAGCCGGAATTTTTGATCCCCATTGGGACGAGCAGGTCAGAAACTTCAAGGAGCTTACATCGCTTATTGATTTGAATAAAATCCCGATTGTCCATATGGGCAGTTCCGTTTCAATGCTTACCCACCCGAAACAGCCTTTTACAACAGGCGTGAGAATGGGCATTGCAATCTACGGCTACAATGTTGCCCCCGATTCTCTTTCAAATTCGCCAAAGGACAAACTTCGCAAAATGCGAAACAATTACTTCATTAAGAAGTACAACATCAGCGAAACATATTTTGATGTAAAGATAGATTTACAGCCGGCTATGAAGATGAAAACCCGTATTCTTCAGCTTAAAAAGGTGAACAAGGGCGAGTGGTTCGGCTACAATGCGTCATACACGGCAGATGAGGATATTATTCTTGCAATTCTTCCTGTCGGCTACAACAACGGCATCGGTCACGCAAATCACGGCAGAAGGGTTGTTATCAACGGCAAAAAATATCCTGTTGTCGGTGAGATGTGTATGAATATGACGGCTGTTAAGGTTGATTCATCGGTAAAAATTGATGACGAGGTAACACTCCTCGGTGACGGCATAACAGTTGGAATGTTCGGCAGAAGTTCGGGTATGGGCAATGCCGAGGCGCTTGTGAATATAGGCAAGAACAATCCGAGATTTTATGTAAAAGACGGTAAGGTTGTAAAGGAGAAGTAAGATGGCAGTTTCGGTACACAAATGGCTTTTGAATAAATTCAGAGATATTAACCACAGCAGAATGGATAAGCACATTGACATTATCGCTAAGAACAGCGGTAAGTCAAAGGCTTATATCAAGTTCGACATAATCCGCAACTTTCTCATCAGAGGCACAGGCTACACGGACTATTTCCGTTGCGATTTTATCAATCTTTCGGCTAAAGAGAAAAAAACCTTTGTAACTGCAAAAACTTTCTACAAAATTCTTGAATATCTCAACGATGAGGAATATATCGTTCTTCTTCGTGACAAGCTTGTTTTTGACGAGCTTTTCAAAAAGTATCTCAAAAGAGATTTCATCAACCTTCGCACAGGCAGTAAGGAAGATTTCAGGAAGTTCCTTGACGGCAGAGAAACCGTTTTTGCAAAAGATCCGACAGGCGAGGGCGGTCACGGCATTTCAAAAATCACCGTTGCCGATGTAAAGGACAGCAACAAGCTTTATGATGAACTCAAGGCAAACGGTCAGCTTCTTGTTGAGGAGGCAATCGTTCAGAGCGATGACCTCAACGAAATTAATCCGTGCGTTGTAAATTCATGGCGAGTTGTTACGCTCTATAAGGACGGCAAGGCACATATAATAAATAACGCTCTCCGTATCAATCAGGACGAGTCAAATGTTATCGGCTGTACAAATGACCTCTACCTCAGCCTTGATGCAGACGGCAGAATCGACAGTAATGTAATTGACGACTACGGCAATGTTTATGACAAACACCCGATGACAGGCAAAAAGTTCTCCGAGGTTAAGATTGCAGGCGTTCGAGAGGCTCTTGACATGGTTGTTGAGGCAGCGGAAAAGATTCCGCAGGTGAGATATATCGGTTGGGATATCGCCTTTTCAAAGAACGGTCCCGTTATGGTTGAGGGCAACGAGTACCCGGGCTACGGACTTTTGCAGTTCTATAAACTAAAAGGCAAACGCACAGGCCACCTGAAAGAAATAGCCGATGTCCTCGGTGACGAGATGAATAACATTAAGCTTTGATTATTCAGCCAAAAACTTTATAATAAAAACAAAAAACAGCACCGATATGACTGACCCGACCCCCAAAAGTTAGACCTAAAAAATCTAACTTTTGGGGGTCGGGTCACAGGACAAAGTATCTGCCCTTGATTATAATTTAGTCAAGGGCAGTTTTATTTTTACAAATTATTTTGTTCAAAATCGATTACGATGATTTTGCTCTTGCTTTTTGATTAAGCCTTACAAACACTTTGCATTGTTCAATACACACTTCTTTTTGCTCTGCTGTAAGACTGCGAAATACTCTTAATAGTTCATCCTCCTGACGAGAAGAGGCTTTGTTGGTTCGACACCCCAAAAGATAATCTATTGAAACACTAAAATAAATTGCAAGAGATTTTAATGTAGTAAAATCGGGTTCACGGGTATTCTGAACATAACTGCTTACTGTTGAGGGAGCTATATTTAATTGTGAAGCTAATTCTTTTTGTGTAATGCCTCGTTCGTCAATTAAAATCCTTAATCTATCACCAAAATTCATTAAATCACCTCGTATATATCTTATATGGTATTGACAAAAATTTTTAGATAATAACACGAAATGCGTTGACAGTTTACGAAACGAGTAGTATAATGAAACTAATATACTATATTGACACGGAGGTATGAATATGTTACGGCAACAAACAGAACAGCAAACAAATGAATATCAAAAAGTAAAGAATAAGAACAGCAAATTTTTTCAGATACTAAGTGTTATTCTGATTATTTTACTTTTGCTTGGCACAATAGGTTTTGTTGTGTTTAAGGGTGATTCAAAAGTAGAAAACGGACTTTCTGCATATGAATTGGCTGTAAAATACGGCTATGAGGGAACTGTGCAGGAATGGCTTGATTCTCTTTCAGGCAAATCTGCCTATGATATTGCGGTAGATAATGGCTATTCAGGCACTGAAAAAGAATGGACATCTGCACTTGAAGCTTCATCAAAGCAGGATGGTGCAAGCATAAAGACCGCTTCTTTTTCGTCGGATGGTGAATTGCTTATAACCTTGTCCGACAATTCTGTCTTAAATCTCGGCAAAGCTATAGGTGCTGACGGCAAGAATGGCGCTAATGGCAAGGACGGTACAAACGGAATTAACGGCATTAACGGTAAGGATGGCGTCAATGGTTCTAATGGCAAAGATGGCAAAAACGGAACTAACGGTAAAAATGGTGTTGACGGTAAAGACGGAGCAAACGGTTTAAATGGTGCTGACGGCATTAACGGTACTAACGGTAAAGACGGTGTAGACGGAAAGAACGGTACAAATGGTATTGACGGTGTTGGCATTACAAATGCAAGTATCAATTCTGACGGTCAGCTTGTACTAAACTTTTCAGACGGAAAAACTGTTAATCTTGACAAGGTTGTCGGGATGAACGGTACTGACGGCATCAGTGTTACAAATTCTGAAATCAATTCAAACGGTGAGTTGGTTCTTACATACTCAAACGGACAGCGTTCAAACCTTGGTGTAGTTGTCGGTGCTGATGGTAAAGACGGACTTAACGGAGCAGACGGTAAGAATGGCATAGATGGCACTAACGGTGTTGATGGTAAGGACGGAAAAGACGGCATTAACGGTGTTGATGGCAAAGATGGAAAAGATGGTAAGGATGGTACTAACGGTATTGATGGTAAAAACGGTACAGATGGTATTAGCGTTATAAAGTCCGAAATCAACTCAAAGGGCGAATTAGTCTTAACTTATTCAGACAATGCAGTTGCTAATCTTGGCATTATAGTAGGTGCTGATGGCAAAGACGGTATCAATGGCGCTGATGGTAAAGATGGAGTTGACGGCATTAACGGTACTGATGGTAAAGACGGCGTCAGTGTAACTAATGCTGAAATCAATTCAAGCGGTGAGCTTGTACTTTCCTATTCGAACGGACAGCGTTCTAATCTTGGAAATGTAATAGGTGCAAACGGACTTGACGGCAAGGATGGAAAAGATGGCGTCAACGGAACTAACGGCACAGATGGCAAGGACGGTAAAGATGGCACAAACGGTATTGATGGTAAAGACGGTATAAGTGTTGTAAAATCGGAAATCAATTCAAAGGGCGAACTTGTTTTAACCTATTCAGATAATACTGTTTCTAACCTTGGTGTTGTAGTTGGTGCTGATGGCAAAAACGGTATCAATGGTGCTGATGGTAAAGACGGTAAAAATGGAATAGATGGTAAGGACGGCGCTAACGGTAAAAATGGTCTTAACGGAAAAGACGGCAAAGATGGTGCCAACGGTGCTGACGGTCAGGACGGAGTTGGTATTCAGAATATAATAATCAATTCAGATAATGAACTCGAAATTACTCTAACAAGCGGTACACAATTAAATCTCGGCAATATTAAGGGTGCGGACGGCAAGGATGGTACAAACGGTGTTGACGGTAAAAACGGTGCTGATGGCAAAGATGGTACTAACGGAACAAATGGCGCAGACGGAAAGGATGGCATCGGAATTACTGAAACAACAGTAAATTCTGTCGGTGAACTTGTTATTAAGTATTCAGACGGAACATCTACAAATCTTGGTACAGTTGTAGGAATTAACGGTCAGGACGGAAAAGACGGTCAAAACGGTACTGATGGTAAGAATGGTAAAGATGGTACTAACGGTAAGGATGGTATCGGTGTTACAAAATCAGAAATCAATTCTGACGGAGAATTAGTAATAACTTATTCTGATGGAACTTCTTCTAATCTTGGTGTTATAGTTGGTGCTAACGGTAAAGACGGAGTTGATGGTAAGGACGGAAAAGACGGTCAAAATGGTGCAGACGGCAAAGATGGAAAAGACGGTCAGGATGGCAAAGACGGCATTGGCATTTCTAATGTAGTTATAAATTCAGACGGTGAATTGGAACTTGCTTTCTCCGATTCATCAAGTATTAACCTCGGCTGTATTGTCGGAAAAGACGGCAAGGACGGTATTAACGGAACTGATGGCAAAGATGGTGCAAATGGCGCTGACGGTAAAGATGGTGCTAACGGTGTTGACGGTAAAGACGGTATCGGAATTGCCAATGTAACAATTACTGATGATGGTGTTTTGAATGTTGAACTTACAAACGGAACAACACTAAATCTCGGAAGTATCAAGGGCAAAGACGGTATTGGTATTTCAAAATCAGAAATCAATGCTGACGGAGAATTTGTACTTACATATACAAATGGTCAATCTACTAATCTCGGAAAAGTTGTAGGAGCAGACGGCATTAACGGTACAAATGGTGCAGATGGTAAGGATGGTATAAACGGCGCTGACGGTAAAGACGGCACAGGCATTGTCAATGTAACGATTTCTGCTGAAGGTGCTTTGAGCGTTGAATTATCCAACGGTACTGTACTTAACCTCGGTAACATTAAGGGTGCTGACGGCATAGGTGTTTCTAAGTCAGAAATCAATTCAAACGGTGAGTTGATATTGACTTATACAAGCGGAGAAACTGCAAAACTCGGTGTTGTCGTTGGTGCAAAAGGGGCTGACGGAACAGATGGAGCTGACGGAAAAGACGGAATTGGTATTAAGACTGTTACTTTGTCAGCTGATGGTGAATTGAGTATTCTTCTCACCGATAACACAGTGTTAAACCTCGGTAATGTCAAAGGCGAAAAGGGTGACACAGGAGAAAAAGGTGAAAAAGGAGATAAAGGTGCTGACGGCAAAGATGGTGTTGATGGTAAAGATGGCAGAGGTATTGCCGATATGGCAATTATCAATGGAGAAATTGTTATAACTTATACTGACGGAACAAAATCGGTTATTGGAAAAAGTGATGATGTTATTTTAAATGAAAGTGATACACTTGAATTCACTCTTCTTTCTGACGGAACTTATGCCGTAACAGGATGTTTGGTTGATAATCCAACAGAAATCACAATACCATCAAAATTTAACGGTAAATTTGTTACCAAGATATATAGTAATGCATTTGAGAATATTATAACTTTGAAAACTGTTAATATTCCAAATAGTATTCTTAGTATCGGCACCCGTGCCTTTTATGGTTGCAACACTTTAAAAAATGTAAACATCAGCACTGACAGTGAATTGCAGGAAATAGCAGGCTATGCTTTTTATGGTTGTTCTGCATTAACAGATATTTACTTCCCAACTTATGTTGATTATATCGGAGCTTACGCATTTTATCAGTCGGGATTAACAACAGCCGTTTTTGAGTGTCCTACGAATTGGAATTTGTTTGGTAAATGGAATAATGGTTATCCTGCACATTTATCTCCAACAGATTCAGCAAATGCTGCAAAAGCTTTATCAACAAATTATACTTCTCACACATCATCGGATTTTTACAAAAATGCATGGATACGAAATGACTCATATTCTAACGGATCAATTGTTGGCACATATGAGCGTGAACTATAATAATAAAAAGTAAAAAAGAGAAATAAAAAATAATAAAACAGCCTGAGTAATTTTGTCTTGGATACTCAGGCTATTTTCATATCATATTCAAATTGTAAATCAGTATAATATCACGAAAAATCAGGTCATCCGAGGGAAATTTGGGGGAAATATGTAAGAAAACAAATATTGAACATAAAAAGAAAAACGGCAAAACCTTAGTGGTTAAGCCGTTTCTTAGTGGTTGCGGGAGCCGGATTTGAACCGACGACCTTCGGGTTATGAGCCCGACGAGCTACCGAGCTGCTCTATCCCGCGATATACAACCCTGCTGTTTTTTACAGCTTTATTATTATAGCATTATGTAAAGGTTGTGTCAATAGTTTTTTGCATATTTTTTATTTTATGCTTTGTACGGCTTTTTTGACTGAATTTATTTACATTTTAATCTTAGTTTTTTAAGGGTATGTACACAATTGTATGGTGGAACAGTTGCAAATGAAAGATTTAAATGCCTGTTGAAACAAAAGTGAGATTGTGCAAAATAATGATTTATATGTGTTTAGCACGGTGAATTTGATATATTGATTGCGGATTGCTTTTGTGGTACAATTACCGTGTGAATTTGCGGAATTTTTAAATTGCGACAAATACAGATGAGAGGGAATTATGGGAAAGAACAAAACACGCAGTAAATCTGCACTTAAACAAAACAGTGTCACAGCTGAAAACAAAAGGCTCGGCGATGACGGAAACATTAATTTTACTTTTAAAATTTTGTCGGCAATCGGCATTATTATCATAGTTTCGGGGCATTGCTACAACGGCGGTGTGTCGCTGATGTATGATTGGTTTCCAAAGTATTCGTACAATCTTGCCTTGTTCGTTTTCATTTCGGGATATTTTTACAAGGAAAAGCACGAGGAACATATTTTCAAATATATATGGGGACGCACAAAACGCTTGTTGATTCCTGCGTATCTATGGAACATTGTTTACGGAATAATCGCATTCGCACTTACTCAGGTCGGCTATACGATTGCTCAGGGCAAATTTGATCTGTACAACCTTTTTGTTATGCCGTTTATTGACGGCGAAAGTTTTGCCTACAACCTCGGTTCGTGGTTTGTATATCCGCTGTTCTGTGTTTATGTTTTTAACATACTGTTCCGCAAACTGCTCAAAAAGGTTCACAGGGGCAACGAGTATGTCATTCTTGCCGTGTATCTTGCAATCGGAATTTTCGGTGTGCAATACTGCATTTGGAATCCTGCCCCAAAGGGTGCGTTGCTGTTATTGTTCAGGTCAATGTTTTTTCTGCCGTGTTTTGAGTTTGGCAGATTTTATCACGAAAAGCTTGAAAAACACGATAATCTCAACAGTGTTGCATATTTTGCAATCGTTCTCGGAGTTCAGCTTCTTCTCCTCACATTCTGTGAAAATCTTGAATACACTCCGTCAAAGTGCGTGAAGTTTGACAACGGCTGCGTCATTCCTTATGTAACCGCAATCACGGGCATTGCGTTCTGGCTGAGGGTTGCAAAGCTGATTACTCCGATTATCAAGAACAAAAAGCTTGTCAGAATGATTTCTGACAATACCTACAGCATTATGATTCACCACATTTTTGCCTTTATGATTGTAAAATGGGCATTTTGGGGATTGAGCGTAATTACACCGCTGTTCAAAGATTTTGATGTTTTAAAACTCAAGTCAACAATCTGGTACATTTATCGTCCGAACGGCTTAAATTTTTACTGCATAATCTACCTTGCCGCAGGAATATTCATTCCGATTCTTATAGGAACGGTTACGCACAGGATATTTGAATTTATGAAAGAGCATACCTTGAAGAGTATGCAAAAAAAGCAGTCGGACAAGTAAAGTAAACAAAATTGAAAAAGTCGTAAAATAATGCTTTTTTTACAGGCTTTAAAATGAATAAAAAATAAGCTGTATGTGCATTGTTACAAAATAACACGGCTTGTATTGTGCAATATTTGCCTTTAAAGCTGTGCGACTGAACAACTTGCACTAAAAGGTAAAATAATATTTATTCATTTCGCCGTAGCAAAAAACATTAATTTGTGTTACAATATTTCATTATAGTATTTAGCGGAGCAGATATGCCGATATACAGAATAGCTGATTTGAATGTTGAAGTTAATCCAAAATTTAAAATATGCAGGAAACGGCTTGAAAGCTATGCCGTTAAGTCGAATGAATCGGGAAAGACCGACATTGCGATATCGGTTTCGGATGACGAAATCCGTGAGCGTCTCAGGCTTGCCGACAACCTCAGCGAACAAGGTGCGGAGGATGTTCTGATACTCTCAAAATTCTGCAACGCCGTGCTTGACGGATTTGACGGATTCTTTTTTCATTCGTCCTGTCTTGAGCTTGACGGCGAGGGCTATGTTTTTTCGGCAGTCAGCGGAACGGGCAAGTCTACCCACACGGCTCTGTGGCGAAGGCATTTTGGCAACAGGGTGACGATGATTAACGATGACAAGCCGGTTATACGAAAATGTGACGGAAAATTTTATGCTTACGGAACTCCGTGGATGGGGAAAGCTGACATAGGAACAAATACAAAAGCACCCGTTAAGGCGGTGTACATTCTTCAGAGAGCAGAAGAGAACACGGCGGTCAGGGTGTTGCCGTCGCAGGTTATGAAACAGTTGCTTGAGGCAACGGTTATTGATGTTGAGCGGAGCAGAATGGAAAAGCTGCTTGAATTGCTTGATGAGTTCTTTAAGGAAACACCGTTGTTTTTGCTCGGTTGTAATATGGATGAAAGTGCTGTTATGACGGCTTACAATGCCGCAAACGGCGGATAAGGCTATGGAAATTTCAGAAAGCGGAGGAATATAAGATGGAATTTGTTCAGGTCGTTTCGGTTGAAAATATGAGAAAAAGCGACGCAAGGACGATTGCGGAGCATACTCCTTCGGCGGAGCTTATGTACAGAGCCGCACAGGGGATTTTTAATTCGGCAAAGTTTGTGGGCAGGGTTGCCATAGTTTGCGGTAAGGGCAACAACGGCGGCGACGGTTATGCGCTCGCCTGTATTTTATGCAAAAACGGCTTTACACCGACAATTTTCAGAGCAAGCGACGGCTTTTCAAAGGACGGCCTTTACTATTATAAAACCGCAATGTCGCTCGGTGCCGAGGAGATGCCGATGTCACAGGCGGCGGCTTTCACGGGATTTGACATTGTAGTTGACTGTCTGCTCGGAACAGGCTTTTCGGGTGAATTAAAGGGTGAAATGCTTGAAGCGGTTGAGCAGATTAATATGACAAATGCCTATGTTATAAGTGCAGACATCAACAGCGGAATCAACGGTGACACAGGTGTGTGCAGTACGGCGGTAAACTCGGATCTTACCGTTTCAATCGGTTCGTTCAAGACAGGCTTGTTCCTCAATGACGCACCGTATTACATCGGTTCTGTCACAAACTGCGATATCGGAATCAGCCTTATTGAAGATGAATACAAGCTGATTGACTATTCTCTTTTGCATATGTTTGAGGGCTACGGCTCGCTTGTTATGACTGCGGAAGAATTTTTTGAAAAGTACGGCTACGAGCCTGCAAAGTGCAATGTTGCACGCTGTGTTGAGGAAATCAGCAAAAAAGAACGCAGAACAGTTGTAGTAAAAACAGACCATTCTGCGGTAATTGCGGATCTTAAATATATTTATTTTTGCGCTGACTATGTTATTAACAATTGATTGATTTTAATTGAGTTAAGGGTGAAACCATGAAGTACAAGAAGGTGTTGTTACCGCCCGAGCCGTATTACAGCGGCAGGGTTACAAGATATCCGGACAGAAAAGTTGCCTTTGAATCGGGACTCAGGTGGCATGGTTCATATGAAATTTCCTATATAAAAAAAGGTAAGGTAAGGCTTAACAAGCTTGACTGTGAAATTATTCTCAATGCGGGCGATGTCTATGTTCTTAACAGTCAGGAGGTTCATTCCTACGAGGACATCGGTGAGGATACTCAGGCTGTTATGCTCAATATCATTCCAAAGGCAATTGCACCGTATGTTGACGATCCGCATATTGTGCCGAGTTTCAAACAACCCGAGGGCGAAGCTCTTGAGTTTATCAGAAAAGCAATGGACATATTCCACGGATATGAAGAGTACGAGAGCAAGCTTATCAGCATGAAGGTAAGAGCGGTGATGTACAGCGTTGCGTACTATCTCATCCGTGATTGCATTGACAACGATATACAATATGTTCACGGTTCTCAGGCTGATGATTTTGACTGCGCCAAAAGTGCTATCAGATATATGCACGATAATTACAAACACGAAATCACGCTCAATGAAATTGCCAATTATGTAGGCATGACGCCTGCTCATTTTTCAAAATATTTTAAGGATAAAACAGAAGAAACATTTTCAAAGTATCTTCGCCGTGTTCGTCTTGAACACGCTATTGATGATTTGAGAAACAAAAAAATCACCGTCAGACAGGCGGCGATTGAAAACGGTTTTCCGAATGTAAATTCGTTTATCCTGTTCTGCAAGTCCGAATACGGCAGAACTCCTGCGGAACTTAGGAATTACAGCGAGAAGAACTGACGGCGAGCCACCGTTCTCGGTTCGTGAAGACAGTCGCTTTAAGGCGAGAGCTTTTTAAATTGAAAATTGAAAATTGCGGTCGGCGGTGTGCCACCGCAATCTATTCGAGAAGATACTCGGATAAAAGAATTGCATCAGATGCCCGAATACGGCATTGATGCAATTTTTGCTTTATATGAAAGTAAATGTATGCTTGTAGGGGAGAACCGATGTTATACAACCGTCACAACACCTATTTCAACTTGATTATTGATTCTGGGGATGAATACGGTGTTGCTCAGACCTGCGCAGACAATCATTTTTGTGCCGTCAAGGTCAAATTCGCCTTTGTCATATTTCGGAAAAAGACCCTGATTCGGAGCGATTACTCCGCCGATGAACGGCAATTGAATCTGTCCTCCGTGGGTGTGACCGCAGACGATTAAGTCTATGTCGGTTTTCTTCGCGTCCTCGGCAATGTATTCGGGCTGGTGGTGCAGAAGAATTGTGAAATTGTTCTTTGCTTTTTCGGCAAATTCTTCCCACAGCGTTCTTGACGGAACATCGTCATCGGGAGTGTAGAACTCATAATAAGGGTAGTCGCTCATTCCGCCGATAAGCACACTCTTGCCGTTTTTAGTGAATTTTATGTATTCATTATCAAGCAATACAGCGCCTGTTGAATTTGTTTCGCTTTTAAAATCCGTTCCGAATTTGGCGGCATTGTCACGCTCATGGTTGCCGAGACAGCAGTATGTGGGTGCAATTTTTGAAAGTTTTTCAAGCACATCTTTCATCTTTGTTGTGTCGGGATCGCCACGGTTGACCATATCTCCGCAAACTGCAATAAAATCGGGATTTTGTTCCTTTACAAGCTCTGCAAGGTCTGCGTTCTTTTCTCCGTATTCCTTGTTGTGCAAATCCGTGATGACAACAAATTTCAGCTTTGCATCGTTCTTAGTATTGTTTACACAGTAATTTGTGATTGCAATTGTGTTGTCACAGTAAACGCCCCATATTACGAGAGTCACAAACAGCACAAGTATTATTGCTCCGAGGATTATCGAAAATTTTTTCATTCAATTCACCGCTCATATTAAGTATGGTATTATTTTAGGCTCGTTTTGTGCGGTTGTCAACAAATGTGTGTCGAACAAGTCTGATTATTACTGTTCCTTGTGCTTTGATTGTCGGATTTTAAGTTGATTTAGGAATTGCTTTGTTTGACATTCCTTTTGCACTGTTGTATAATAAATCATAATTGTATTTATATGTTACTCGGGAAATTTACACAAAGTTAAACAGAAGAGGTATGGGTTATGAAGAAGATTAATTTGCGTAAGATGTTTCTGGCTCTCGCAGATGTGTTTATTATCGTTGTCAGCGGTATTCTTGCAAATTATATTCTCTCACTTGTCGGTTACATAGGTACTGCTTCAAGCAAAGGCTTGTTGAGCTATATTGTTATTGATCTTGTCATGTGTCTGTTTACGCTTTATATAAGCGGAACATATTCAAAATTGTGGCGATACTTTAACGCAAAGGACTATATTGTGTGCGGAACTGCCGTCTTTTCTGGGTTTACGCTCGGCTTTGTAATCTCGTTGTTTTTGCAGATTCCGCAGAGAAAGATTTTTTGTATAGTACATTTCGCAATAGCCCTTGTCGGAATTCTTGCATTCCGTTTTGTTTTCAGAAGGGCTTTTCTTGACCTTACCGAGGCAGGAAGGGCAGAGGGCGGAGAGCGCACCCTTATTGTGGGCGCAGGCAATGCCGGCAGAATGATTGTTCGTGAAATTCACAATGCGAAAGAGCAGGGTGATGTTAATAATCCTTCAAAAAGCATCATTCCGGTATGCTTTGTCGATGATGATTTGAAAAAGCTGAATCAGAAAATCGAAGGAATCCCCGTTGTCGGAACCTGTCCCGAAATTGTTAAAATATGTGATGAATACCGCATAGACAATATTATTGTTGCAGTTCCGTCATGTGAGGAAGATGAGAAGAGGAAGATTCTTGACTACTGTTCCGCAACAGAGTGCAAAATCAAGATTATCCCTTATCTCGGTGAGCTTTTGTTTGATGACGGGCATACACAGCTTATTTCACAGGCAAAGGAAATCAAGATTGAGGATCTTCTCGGCAGAAAACCCATTGAGTTTGACCGAAAGGAGATTCATGACCTTATCAACGGAAAGGTTTGTCTTGTTACAGGCGGCGGCGGTTCAATCGGCAGTGAGCTTGTAAGACAGATTGCAAAGAATGATCCGAAACAAATCATCATTGTTGATATCTACGAAAACAACGCATATGACATTCAGCAGGAGCTTGTGCTTGAATACGGCACAAAGCTTAACCTTGTAACGCTTATTTCATCGGTTCGTGATTACGACAAAATGGAGCTTATCTTCAAGACATATCGCCCCGAACTCGTATTCCACGCTGCCGCTCACAAGCATGTTCCGCTTATGGAAACCGTTCCCGAGGAGGCTGTAAAGAACAACATCTTCGGCACATTCAATGTTGCAACCCTTGCAGAAAAGTACAAGGCAAAGAAGTTTGTTATGATTTCAACCGACAAGGCTGTTAATCCGACAAATGTTATGGGCGCAACAAAGCGTGCGTGCGAGATGATTATTCAGTACAAGGCGCAGCACAGCACCGATACCGAATTTGTAACAACAAGATTCGGTAATGTTCTCGGCTCAAACGGCTCGGTTATTCCGCTGTTTCGCCGTGAGATTGAAAACGGTGCGCCCGTTACCGTAACACATCCCGATATTATCAGATATTTTATGACTATTCCCGAGGCTGTTTCGCTTGTTCTTGAGGCAGGTGCAATGGCAAAGGGCGGTGAGATTTTTGTTCTTGATATGGGTGCTCCCGTCAAGATTACAACCCTTGCCGAGAACCTTATCAGAATGTACGGTAAGGTTCCGTACAAAGATGTTCCGATTATTTTCACGGGACTTCGTCCGGGTGAAAAGCTTTTTGAGGAGCTTCTTATGGACGAAGAAGGTCTTAAGTCAACACAGAACAAGAAAATTTTCATAGGAAATCAAATTAAAATAGACGAAACAGATATGCTGTCAAAGCTTGAGGTTCTCAAAAAGACCGCAGAAAACAATGACAGTGAAAAGACAGTTGAACTTTTGGCAGAACTTGTACCTACTTTTTGCCACAAGGTCAATGATTAACCGAAAAGGAGAAATTTTATGTGCGGTATTGTAGGTTATGTAGGACCTAAGGATTGCAGTGAGGTGCTTGTTAATGCTCTCACAAAGCTTGAATACAGAGGCTATGACTCGGCAGGTATTGCGGTTTTTGATAACGGAGAAATCAAGACCGTAAAGACCAAGGGTAAGCTTCAGGACTTAAAGGATAAGCTTGCAGAGGTCGGCACTCCGAAAGGTCATGTCGGCATAGGTCACACCCGTTGGGCAACCCACGGCGAGCCTTCGGATGTAAACTCACATCCACACAGCGGTACAAGGGTTACAATCGTTCACAACGGTATTATTGAAAACTATATGGAGCTTAAAGACTTCCTCATCTCAAAGGGAAGAACTTTTTTAAGCGACACAGATACAGAGGTTGTTGCTCAGCTCCTCGACTATAAATACAACGGAAATCCTCTTGAAACAATTGACAGTGTAATGGCTGAGCTTAAGGGTTCGTTTGCACTCGGAATTATGTTCAAGGATTTCCCCGACAGAGTTTTTGCGGTTCGCCGTGAAAGTCCTCTTATCGTAGGCGTTGCAGAAGGCGAGTGCTTTATTGCGTCCGATGTTCCTGCAATTCTTCAGTACACAAGGGATTATTATCTTCTTGACCATGATGAAATCGTAACACTTTCATCTGACGGTGTTTCGTTCGTTGACGAACACCTTGATCCGATTGAAAAGGAACTTCAAACAGCCGACTGGGATATGGAGGCTGCCGAAAAGGGCGGTTATCCGCACTTTATGATTAAGGAAATCAACGAACAGCCCGAGGCTATCAGAACAACGATTATGCCGAGAATCAAAGAGGGACTTCCGTTTCTTGAGGAGTGCGGCATCACAACGGAAACAATCAAGAATTTCAAAAATATCACAATCGTTGCCTGCGGTACTGCTATGCATGCAGGTATGGTCGGCAAGTATGTTATTGAGGATCTCGCAAGAGTTCCCGTAAATGTTGACATTGCGTCCGAGTTCCGTTACAGAAATCCGATTGTAGGCGAGGGCGACCTTGTAATCATCATTTCACAGTCGGGCGAAACAGCCGACAGCCTTGCCGCAATGCGTCTTGCAAAGCAGAAGGGTGCAAAAACTCTTGCAATCGTAAACGCAAAGGGCAGTTCAATTGCCCGTGAGGCGGATATGCTCATCTACACACTCGCAGGTCCCGAAATTTCCGTTCCGTCAACAAAGGCATACATCACACAGCTTTCCGTTATGTATCTCTTTGCCTTTGAGCTTGCTCTTGCAAAGGAAACAATCAGCACAGCCGAGTGCAAGCGACTTGTTTCGGCTCTTACAAAAATGCCTGAGGCAGTTCAGTATGTAATTGACAACTGTGAGGATACCTGCAAGTTCGTTGCCACAAAGCTTGTTGCAACCGACAGCTTGCTTTACATAGGCAGAGGTCTTGACTATGCCCTTTCAATGGAGGGTTCGCTCAAGCTCAAAGAGGTTTCGTACATTCACTCAGAAAGCTACGCCGCAGGCGAGTTGAAGCACGGCACAATTTCGCTTATTGACGAGGATGTTCCCGTTATCGCCGTTGCAACTCAGACGGGTATTATCCCCAAGACAATCAGCAATGTTGTTGAGGTTAAGTCAAGAGGTGCAAAGGTTATTCTTGTTTGTACAGACGCCTGTGTAAGAGAACTCAAGGACGGTGTTGCGGATTATGTTATCGAAATTCCGCATACAGACGAACTTCTTATGCCGATTACAGCGGTTGTTCCGCTCCAGATTCTTGCTTATTACACATCAATCAACAGAGGTATTGATCCCGATAAGCCAAAGAACCTTGCTAAGTCGGTTACTGTCTGTCTCTTATACACATCTCCGAGCCCACGAGACAAGAGGCAATCTCGT
>ERZ1027070.572-NODE-572-length-16323-cov-5.565404_pt1 | contig 16323 bp, 6 predicted proteins | sample MGYA00519419_ERZ1027070 | MGnify/ENA primary metagenome ERZ1027070 (study PRJEB26926, sample SAMN06164837) | human gut metagenome | biome: ENVO:00009003; feature: ENVO:2100002; material: ENVO:00002003 | host: Homo sapiens | place: USA | collected 2012 ...
TACACCTAAGCCTTCGTCGGCAGCGTCAGATGTGTATAAGAGACAGTCCATGCACAACGTGAATGCCGATGATATGTGTGCTAACTACACGCAAGATATACAGATAATAGAACTTACTCCGTATATATTGCAATTAGTAACTAAACGTACCAATTCCGAAGGTAACTGGTATATTGTATGGAACTTTGTTTCTGAAGAAGTGATTGAAACCAAGGGTGAATGCATTCCCAAAGAAGATAGTGGAGAGATTGAGAAAGTAGCCCCCGTGCTTCCCACATTCGATAATCTTCTTGATGACCTCTTCACGACCGAAATCAACGGTGTGACTTATGTCGGTAACCAGATGACATTTAACCTTGATACCGAAGCACCTTACGATTGGTTGTGGTGGAACGGTTCTCCTAACGTACAGAAATGGGAAAGTGTAACGGGAGGTGTGTACAACGACTCATGGGCTCCTGCTGCCGGTGATGAGGTGGAAGATTTTGAACTTATCCTAAGTAAGGCTTCCGATGGCTCTTATAATTATGAATTCGGTGAAGCCAGTGGTAAGGTAAGCGTTGCAAAGGGCGTAATAACCTTCGATAGCGAAATCACCCTTCTTACCGCTTCCAGCGATCAGCGTACGGTTGCTGTTACAAGCAAAGATTTTACGGTACTTGCCATGGAGGCTGGTGAGACACTGGTTATTGGTGTTCCCGAATCAAAAGATGAGAATGGCGTGGTGAATTCTTATCTTGTAGCTAATCTGCTCTATAAGAAGATTAGCGGCGGGACGGAAGGACCCACCGAAATCAAAGTGGACAACAGTAAGTTGGAAATCATCTTTGGTGATGGAAATCCTGATCGTTTGCGTATCCAGCTTTATAACTCATGGGGTGGTAAGAATGAATGTATCGACATAACGAAAGTTAAGCTAAAAAAGAACCAGACTTTGAAGATTCAGTACAAGGTGCTGAGTGGTATAACCTGGAACGAGGGTGCAGCTCCTAAAACTGTGATTATGGAAAACAGAATCGGAGATTCGTTTGAAGATGGTTGTTACGCTTTGGAGTATGCTTCGAAATTCGATACAACTGCGGGAGCAATCCAGACAGTATCATTGCCAAACACTACAGGTGCTACGCAAACTTTTGAAACCAATTGCTGTCTTATCATCGGAATCCAGAACAAGGGACTTGCTACAGTGGAAACCTTGGAAGATGGAAGCCCGAATGTACAGGTTGAGATTGTTTCCATGACTATTGAGTAATCACTTAAATGAATTAGTATAATGAAGAACAAAATATTATTCGGAATAATGGCTCTCGTCATGGGTATTTGGGCGACGGGATGCAGCGATGACGATTATGCCATAAACCAACAGCCATTGCTTACTGATAACTCCGTGGTAACAGGTTCGGCAGATGTGACTGCCACATCAGCAACATTACATGGAACCGTATCTGGGCTTGAAAGTCAGGCTTCAAGTGCTTATGTCATTGGTTTTAATTACGGTGCTGCGGCCGATGCGCTCACCGAAAGGATTGTTGCTACGGGCGGTGAAACATTCACTGCCACGGTAAATGGCAGCTTGAATCAAACTATCTATTATCAGGCTTATGTCACTTTACAAGGCAAAGTAACTTATAAAGGTGAAGTAAAGAGCCTTGTACTGACTAATGCTCGTGCTACTACCGGCGATGCTACCCAGATAGGTGCTAACAAGGTTACTTTGTCTGGTTCGCTTATTGGCTTTCCTGCGGATGCGGAAGGTGGTATCATTGTGTCGGGTATAGAAGGTACGGAAAATGTGCGTGCCGGTGTACGTATTGCTACTGTTCCTAAGGAAAGCTATACGGTAGATGTAGAAGGCTTGTTGGCCAATACTACTTATTATTATGTGGCTTATCTTGATCTCGGTGCAGGTATGGTCTATGGTGAAGAAAAGTCATTCACTACGACTGGGCATACGTTTGATCTTGATAATGACCTTGTTGACCTTGGGCTTTCTACTAAATGGGCAAAATACAATTTAGGTGCTACCTCAGAAACGGAAATTGGTGGTCTGTTCGGTTTCGGTGATAAGACAGGTTTTAATACCAGTATTGATCCTGCAAGTTATGCTTCTGCCGATATCTACAAAACAGCTAATGACCTTGCCTATAAAGCATTTGAAGGTAAAGTGACCATGCCTACCATTGCTGAGTTTGAAGAACTCTTTGCACTCTGTACCAGAGAGTGGGTGGAAGTGGAAGGTGTTGCCGGCTATAAGTTCACCGGTCCTAACGGAAACTCTATCTTTATGCCTGCCGCAGGTTCGCGCACACAAGGCACTACTACCGGTGTTGGTGTGGAAGGCTGCTATCTTTCCGGTTCCATCAATGTTTCTGATACTCAGTTTGCTATGAGCTATCACTTCAATAGTGCTCTTGCTACTCGTGCCACCACTCCTGTCTATCAAGCTTTGGCTATTCGTGCCGTTTCTACCGCCAAGAATGTTCCGTTTGACCGCTCATTGCTTTATAGTAAATGGTATATTGACAATGGTCAGGATGGTGAACAACATGTATTCGAAGGTCCGTTCACGCAGTGGGGCGAAACGTACGACTGGGCTATAGTATCTAACGGACAGCCCAATATCGGAAAAGAAATTCATTGGGAAATGGGTACTGAGAATGGCTGGATTGGTTATACTTATGGAGTTGATTATGGTTACATGGAGTTTTTCGAAGACGGAACTGTCAATATCCATCGTTTGACTGATGACGGTGTAGCTACTGATGAAACAGGTAAATATACTATTGATGAGGCGAACAAAGTGATTGACATTGATATCAATGTACTTTGTGCCAATACTTGGGTAGCGGTAAAGAGTGGTAAGCTGAATATCCTGTCCTTGACGAGTGACGGTTTGCAGATTGCTCTTCCCAATAAAGACGGTTATGCTTACTCGGTCAATTATTACAGTCAGCGCAAGGCGGAAGCCGATACCAAGATTCCTGTTACATTGCTTTGTGCAGGTGCTGATGAGAGTGGTACTTGGGGAACCGAAGTCGGGCGTTTGGCTCCGACTGAGTTGGCTGGTCAGCATACTTTTACATATGAAGGCTCATGCGGCGATGCTATGGTATTTACCCTTGATTTCCCGGACTTGCTGACCAGATATCCTAACGCTTTCGTACGTATTGATGAGATGAAGTGCGATGGCAATGCCATTCAGTTCAATGCCAATAATTTTTTCTATGGAGATATTGAGGGTAAAGGTAATTATCGTGTCGAGTTATTCAACATTTATGGTAAAGGTGCGGCAGACGGCAAAGTGTTGAACAGCGCTTTCAGTAATTCGCAGAATCTGGCTTCCGAACCGGCACTACATTTCAGTAATAGACTGGAAATAACTTGCACAGTCTTTACTGATGGCAATGGGAAAGGTGTATATATCCCAAATTTAGTCACTATCCCTAATTGGGATGGTGCGGGTACATGGGGGTATAATGCCGGAGGTACATTAGAAGTGAAATATGAAAATTTCCAATATAGTCTTGTTGCTCCGCAGTTCGACATCAAGTATGAAGGTACTGGTTGTGCAGCTGGTTCCATTATGACCTTCATTGAAGTGGCAGATCTTTACGGTTTCTTCCCTGGTACGCATGCTGTGTTGGATAATCTCTATCTTGATGGTTCAGAGGTGACGTTTGATGCGACAAAAGTGCTTGATGCCAATGATGGCTCCAAGTATCGTCTGGAACTTTGGAACTGTTATGGGGCAACCAAGAATGCGGGTTGTGCTTTCGGCACACCTGATGGAGATGTAATCAAGGAGCTTGGTTTCAGCACTTCTATGGAAGTGAAATTTACGTTCCATAAGCTTTTTGCTGTTCCTCAATGGTAATAGAGGAGAGGATGTGATACATTCCAGAGTTGGGAATATATATGAATAGGGAGTGGGGAAGGCGAAGATACTTTTCCCGCTCCCTATTCATTTCAAAGAGTAATATTATTAAAGATGCTGTTGTTTAGCATATCATTTTGTATTTTAAACTACGCTTAGAATTCCGTATTTGTAACCAACTGACAACTACCAAGAAAACAAGCGAACAAAAACTTGTATGCTGTTAATTAACAGAACTATATAAAATACGCAACAGTTGAAATAGACTGTTTTCTTCCGGTTTTACCCGTTTCCTTCCATCAATTCGCGCTTGACTATGGCAGAATTCCACTTCCTGCACGAACGATATATATGTCCTTCGCGCACGACATTAACTTCCTGCGTGAAGGAGCTTAATATCCTTCGCGTCCGATGTATATATCCTTCACGTACGGTATTAATATCGTGCAGTTCTCCGATGCACTTTGCTTCCATAAACGTGTAAAATGTTGCATGAATATTAACTCATTCATGCTCAAAGGAGGCTGTTACGCTTTTTTTATGCGACCTGTATGTTAGCGAGAAGAAAGAAAATTAAGACAAAAGTTTATATATTGTTTGGTTTGCTGAATAAAATGATATATTCAAGAAACAACCTCTTTGTATTTTATACAAAGTACTATTTGTAAAGTAATAGAGAAATCTTTTATTTGCTGCCTGCAAGAAGTTAAGAGTTTGTCAACAAGAAGTTAACTTCCTGTCGACAAACTCTTAACTTCCTGTCGACAAACTCTTAACTTCTTGTAAACAGCAAATTGATTATTTGTAATACTTTGATAGTCAACTGTGAAAAATCGGTTATGGAAGTTTGGGTATGAAAATAAATCAGATAAAATTATAATAGGGGACAACTATTCCATATCTTTGTTCCATTAACCCCAATAATATACATATTATGGAAAATAGTTTGGATGCAACAGTGAGTAGCTTTATCGAGTACCAAAACCAATTTAGTTCAATAATAGAAAAGTTAAAGGAAGGGCATCAGAACGGTAGATTTGCAGATTGGAAAGGGGTTATTACTGTAAACGGTCCTGTTATCTATCAACCGGAAATATTGTTTATGGGAATAAATCCGGGACCAGGGCTTTATAATGAAACTAATTATCGAAACAATGATAATAAGGTTCCATTTCGGATATTGACAGGGGATAGTAATCTCTACCGGGATGAGAGTGCATATCCTTTAAGTAGACTTGTTTATCGTTCGGATGGTAAAACGATTGCACTGGACTGGTTTACCAAAAGTAATTATTGCGAAGGAAGCTCATGGTATGAGCTGAAAATAAAGCGGGGGAATGGTTTCGTTGAAAATATGCTTAAAATCATTTGCAAGGTTGCCTTCGGTTTAGGTAAAGGTGAATTTGTGAAAGGCGAAAAGCCAGAATGGTATGATACATTCGGGAAAGAAATAATGTTTATGAATGTATGCCCGTTGGCTACTGATAACTTGAATCAACTCTCACGACTTAAAAAAGAATTGGGAATAAACGAATGGAAAGATATCGTAAAGCCTGTAAGAACCTTGGTTAGAGATAATATTAAACCTAAAATAATTGTATTTGCAGGAATATCCGCATACAACAATTTCATGTGGGAAGATAAAGGTGATCAAATCTTTGATATTCCTGTAGTTATAATAGACAGAAAACGCGGATATAACTCAGAAGCAAACTTATCGAAGATCGCATCTGAAATAGTTGAAAGAATATCCCAATGAATTCTACTTCTTTTAAGCAGTATTTATGTTTCTCAGTGCATTTGAGTAATAGTTCGACGTTACTTAAATTAAATAGCTATGAAATACTCAATAACGCACAATCCCCCTGAATAATATGCATTTATTGCATACTTCTTATTTTTGGAAACATTTTACACAGAGTGTTGGTCCTACGCTTGGATGGAATAAGTGGTGGTATATCACAAGTCTACCCGTTTTGTAGCAGGAACCCGGGGGAAAGGCGATAAATGATATGTCGCCTATTGGAAACCTTTCGTCCAGGGGTAATAACAAATTATACCCTTCCATATAACATCCTAAACGCTTTGTGTGGCTGCTTTGCCCTATCTTTGCCAACACGGATTTCTATCCATAACCTAATATTTGAGAACGAAAAACATAATGCTCATGAATAAAATTAAAGCTTATCTGTTGCTGTTGACGATTGCTCTCTCTGCTTTCGCTGCCGCATGTTCCAGTGATGACAATGATCCTGTAACACCGGAAATAACAATTTCCGAAAACATTCTGGCGAATGGAATGAGTTTTTCCAAAGCCGGAGGTACAAACACACTCTCTGTGAAATCGAATGTGACGTTGGAAGTTACCAGTAACCAGGATTGGTGCGTAGTGACTCCGACAGTTTCGGCTTCTGCTACGGTCTTTAAATATACGATAGATGTAAAATCCAATTCAACTACCGATAATCGTACATCTGTTATTACTGTGAAAGGTGGTAACCTGACAGAGACATTCAATGTCATTCAAACAGCTACCGAAGGACTGGATCTGGAGACTGTCTTGTTTGAAGACATATCGGCAGCGGGTGGTACTATCACTGTGAAAGTGATGACTAACGGTGAACCAACTATAACTATTAATGATAGCTGGATTACCGAGAAAACAGAAACGCGCGCTATGGTGGATAAAACGAAGACTTTTATCATCGCTGCCAATACCGGAAAAGAACGTACCGGTACCATTACTTTTATTTTGGGTGACTTGCCGGCAACAACTGTGACCGTGAAGCAGTTGGCGGGAGGTGAGATAAGCTCGAATGAAATAGCAGGTGAAGATCCCTGGACTGTAGCTAAAAGTCTGGGATTGGGTTGGAATCTGGGTAATCAGTTGGATGCGCATAATAGTGGTGTGGCCAATGAAACGGCCTGGGGGAATCAAAAGACGACACAGGCTTTATTTGATAAATTGGCTGCTGCGGGTATTACTACCGTACGTATTCCTGTTACATGGATGGGACATATTGGAGACGCCCCCGGTTATGAAATAGAGAAAGCCTGGATGGATCGTGTTGCCGAGGTAGTAGGATATGCAGAAAATGCCGGACTGAATGCTATTGTCAATATTCATCACGATGGAGCTGATAGTGAATACTGGCTTAGCATTAAAGATGCTGCTCAGGATGAAACTAAAAATACCGCAATTAAAACAGAATTGAAAGCTGTATGGACACAGATAGCCGAACGTTTTAAGGATAAGGGCAACTTCCTGGCATTCGAGTCGATGAATGAAATTCATGATGGCGGTTGGGGCTGGGGCGACAACCGTAATGATGGTGGAAAACAATATTCAATATTGAACGACTGGAATCAGGTGTTTGTAGATGCGGTACGTGCTGTAGGTGGTGGTAATAGCAATCGTTTCCTGGGTGTGCCGGGGTATTGTACCAATGTGGCACTTACGGTGAGCAACTTCAAACTGCCGACTGATAAAGTTCAGAATCGTCTGATGGTATCTGTTCATTTCTATGATCCGAATGAATATACACTGGATGCAAAGTATTCGGAGTGGGGGCATACCGGCGCTGCCGATAAGAAAGCTAACTGGGGAGACGAAGACAATGTGAAAGATGTATTCAATAGTTTGAAGACAACGTATATAGATAAGGGCATTCCGGTATATATTGGTGAAATGGGATGTGTAAGCCGGACGACTGATCGTGCGGAATCTTTCCGCAAGTACTATCTGGAATATATATGTAAAGCAGCGAAAGAATACGGATTGGCTCCTGTTTATTGGGATAATGGCGGTACAGGTAGTGGAAAGGAAGAATCAGGCTTGTTTAATCATGCTACCGGTGATTATCTGAATAATGCAGCGGAAATAGTAGAAGTAATGAAAAAGGCCATCTTTACAGAAGATGCATCTTATACATTGCAATCCGTCTATGACAATGCACCGCAATAGGTTTTCATAAATACCCCTCGTGTATACAGGGATTGTTGTTAATACAGGTTTTTTTTTGATTGGTTTTGGGAAGTAGCTTCTGTGAGGGAAGTTACTTCCTTCTTTTCTGTCCGGGAAACAAATGATGGGGTATGAAATGATAAAAAAACACATTGAAAACCTTGTTTTTACGATTCCTTTTTGTTTCATTTGCAATATGTTAACGATATTCCTATATCTACTACTATGAAGAGATTGATTTTACTTATCGTTTCAGTCGTTGTGGCATGTTTTTCTGCCTTTTCACACGACTTTATGTTCAAACATCTGGAGGTTAAGGACGGAATGCCCAGCAACCAAATCAATGCCATTTATAAAGATTCAAGAGGTTTTATGTGGTTCGGCACCGCTGCCGGACTGGCACGTTATGACGGATATCGTTTCAAGGTATTCCGGAGCACTGACAATGGTTCTGCGTCTTTACCTGACAACTATATTGAGAAGATAGTGGAAGACAGTGAAGGACGTTTATGGATACGGACGGGAGAAAACGGATATGTCATTTATAACTGGGATACGGAGAGCTTTGTCTGTGATGTTCGTTCCCGGATGTGGGATATAGGGATAGACGGAACACCCCGCTATGTATTTGTCGACAAGCAAAAGAATACCTGGTTTGCCATAGATGGGAAAGGGTGCTACTGTTATCGTCCCGGTGAAAAGAATGCTGTATCCCTGCCTTTCGGTGAGAAAGGAATACCCGAAGGTGTCATTATAGACATGGCTGAATGTAAGGATGGCATTCTGTTGGTATATGATAACGGGCGCGTAATCTGTATCGACCGTGAGACGGTACGTGTAAAATGGATTTTGACAGATATTGCAGAGCACATGGGAACGCGTACTGATATCTTCTTCCTGTATGTGGATAAGGATGAAGATTTATGGATATATGGTGCCCCGGGTGTATGGGCTTACGATTTGTCTGACAGGAAGTGGCATTCACAATGGAATTTCAGCGATAGAGGTCAGGCTCATATCGTAGCAGTAGCTCAGGATAAGCAGGGACGTATTTGGTTTGGAAAGGACCAGGATGGCATCGATATCTGGAATAAGGCGACTGGTGAAACTGTCTCGCTTACGTATGATGTGGATGACGAACGAGGTTTGCCCAATAATACCATCAATGTGCTTTATGAAGATGAAGGCGGTGTGATGTGGATAGGTACTTATAAGAAAAGTGTGGCTTATTATGATGAGGGCATTTTTAAGTTCGGCATCAACCACTTGGGGGATATTAACTGTCTGGAAGAAAGTAATGACGGTTCGTTGTGGTTGGGTACCAATGACGCCGGGTTGATACGTTGGAATCCGAAGACGGATGAAAAGAAACTGTATGCATACTCACCGGGAGGAAACTCTATTGCTTCGAATGTCATTGTAAGTTTGTTGCAAGCTAAGGACGGCAAACTCTGGATAGGGACATTTTGGGAAGGATTGGATTGTTTCGACGGCAATCGCTTCGTGCATTACCGGAACAGACCGGGAGATGATAATTCGCTGGCTAATAACAATGTCTGGTCATTGGCAGAAGATAAGAACGGAAATATCTGGATTGGAACCTTGGGAGGCGGTTTACAATGTCTGAATCCGGGGACAGGTGAGTTCACCACTTATAAGATAAGTAACTCCGGAATTATTTCCAATCATATAGCCTCTTTATGTATGAGTCGTGATAATCGTCTGATAATCGGTACTTCTTCTACGGGGGTATCCATAATGGATCTGACTACCCGGAAAATAACGAATCTGGTAGGCAACGAGTCGGGAAGTATCCGCTTTTCCAATCAGAGCATTAACCAGGTCTATGAGGATAGCCGGGGATTGATATGGGTGGGAACACGTGAAGGACTGAATCTCTATAATCCGAAGAACGACCATTTACAGGTAGTTCCTCTTTCGCAGAACGATTCTAGGGTATTTATTACCGGTATCGTAGAAGATGATAATAAAAATATGTGGGTGACTACGGCCAATGGTGTAGTGAATGTAATTCCTTCTATCGATACAAAAAACGGAGATTATACTTTCAACTATTACAGGTATGATGATAAGGACGGTTTGCAGGGCTGTGAGTTCAATCAACGTTCCATTAAACGTCTTTCCTCGGGTGAGATTGCAATGGGAGGTATGTATGGATTGAATACTTTCAGACCGGAGAATATCAAATATAACCGGACGTTGCCCAAGGTGATGTTTACCGGCTTCCAGCTTTTCAATGAAGAAGTGGAGGTTGGAAAGGAGTATGGTGGACGTGTTTTGCTGCGTGAGTCGCTGAATAAAGCCAGAGAGGTGAAACTTGATTATAAACAGAATGTCTTCACTGTATTGTTTGCATCGGATAATTACGTCTTGCCTGAGAAAACCCAGTATCTGTATAAACTGGAGGGATTTAATGAGGATTGGATGGCAGGTGCGGCTGATATGCACCGCGTTACTTATACGAATTTGGCACCCGGTACTTATACGCTGAAAGTGAAGGCAATCAATAGTGATGGATTTGCCGGAACAGAAGAGTCAAGCCTTAAAATAGTAATCCTACCGCCTTTCTGGATGACCCCCTGGGCGTATGTTCTGTATGCTATGTTATTGATAGGCACATTGCTGCTGGCTCGCAATGCTGTGCTGCGCCGTGAACGCAATAAGTTCAGGATACAACAGATGGAACGTGAAGCGGAGCGGAATGAAGAAGTCAATCAGATGAAATTCCGTTTCTTTACCAATGTGAGCCATGAACTGCGTACACCGCTGACGTTGATCATTTCTCCGTTGGAAGGAATGATGAAAGAAACCCATGATGAACGGAAGCAGGAGCAATTGAAACTGATGCATCGTAATGCATTGCGGTTACTGAATCTTGTGAACCAATTACTTGATTTCCGTAAAAATGAGGTGGCAGGGTTGCATTTGAATCTTTCGGAGGGGGAGGTTGTATCGTATGTTCACTCTATATGCAACTCATTCCTGATGCTTTCGGAAAAGAAAAACGTGCATCTCACTTTTTTTTCGGCAATCGAATCGCTGAATATGTCGTTCGATGAGGATAAAATAGGTAAGATAGTGATGAATTTGCTCTCTAATGCGTTTAAGTTTACTCCGGATGGAGGGCGGGTGGATGTTTCTCTTGAACTGATAAAAGGAACTACGGAAACATTGGAAATCAAAGTATCCGATACGGGGGTAGGTATCAGCGACCTTGATAAAGAACGTATATTCGAACGTTTCTATCAATCGGAGCGTAAAGGTGATAGTAACCCCAGTACGGGGAGTGGTATCGGTTTGAGCCTGGTACGTGATTACGTTACGCTGCATGGCGGTGTGGTGCGCGTGTTCGACAATGTGGGTACGGGCAGTGTATTTGTGGTAGATATTCCGGTGAAACATTCGGTGGTGAACGTAGCGACTCCACTCTCGGAAGAAGCTGCAGAAGAGGATGCGGTGGCACTTGCTTCAGTGGAAGAATTGAATGAGGAAGAACGGAAGAAGCCACTTGCACTGATTGTGGATGATAATGAAGATTTTGTTTCTTTCATGCGTTATACGTTGAGTCTGTATTTCCGTATAGAATCTGCCGGAAACGGAAAGATAGCCTTACAGATGATACCGGAACTAATGCCGGATATCATCGTTTGTGATGTGATGATGCCTGAAATGGACGGGAACGAACTGTGCCGTTGGGTGAAGGCTGACAAGCGTACAAATAATATTCCTTTTGTATTGCTTACGGCCAAGCAATCCGTAGAGAATAAAGTGGAAGGTCTGACGATTGGTGCGGATGACTATGTGACGAAACCTTTCAATATGGAGGTACTGATTTTGCGCATGCGTAAACTGATAGATTTGAGCAGCAAAAATAAACTTCGCAGCCGTATTGATCCCGAACCGAGTGAAATCGTTATCACTTCGATGGACGAAAAGCTGATTGAGAATGCGATAAAGTATGTGGAGACGCATATTGCCCGTCCCGATTTATCTGTGGAAGAATTGAGCCATGAACTGGGCATGAGCCGGGTGCATCTCTATAAAAAGCTGTTGCAGATTACCGGTAAAACTCCGATAGAATTTATTCGTATTATCCGACTGAAACGTGCGGCACAACTTCTGCGCGAGAGCCAGCAGAATGTGTCGGAGGTTGCCTATCAGGTGGGCTTCAATAACCCCAAATATTTCAGTAAGTATTTCAAGGATGAATTCGGTGTTTTACCCTCTGTATATCAGGAAAAGGAGGGTAAATAACAAAAAGTACCCATTGTTGAAACATCTGATATTTCTATAAATCAAATAAGCCCTTTCCTTTCAACATCGGGAGGGCTTGTTTACTGTATGATTTCCTACTTTTACACTCGGAGAAAATAACTTTAAAAACAAAGATATGAAATTGAAAAACACTTCAGTTTGTTTGCTCGCAGGATGGATGCTGATGGCATGCTCCGGAGGCGGGTATGAGAAGACGAGTAACGGCATTATTGTAAATGTCGAACAACAGCAACCGACGGATGTGCGAAAGGTGAAGGTTGAAGTAATGGGAGAGAAGTTGATTCATGTGTCAGCCACTCCCGAAAAAAACTTTTCAAAGGCGGAAAGCCTGATTATAGTTCCCCAAAAAGATAAGACGGACTTCAGCGTGGAAGAAAGTGAAGATGCCGTTTCGGTAAAAACCTCAGAGGTGTGCGCCATTGTATCCAAAGCCACGGGTGAAGTACGCTTTACCGATGCTTCCGGTAACCTGATTTTGGCGGAAGATGAGAAAGGCAGGAGTTTCAAGCCTATAGAAGTGCAGGGAACAAAGGCGTATACGGTACGTCAGGTATTCCAGTCACCCGATGATGAGGCATTCTACGGACTGGGACAACACCAGGCTGATGAATTCAACTATAAAGGTAAGAACGAGGAACTTTTCCAGTATAATACAAAGGTTTCCGTACCTTTTATCGTTTCCAATAAGAATTACGGCATTTTGTGGGATAGTTATTCGCTTTGCCGTTTCGGCGATCCACGTGATTATGCACAGTTAAGCACAGTTTTCAAACTCTATGATAAGGAGGGTAAGGAAGGTGCTTTGACAGGAACATATGTACCCTCTCAGAAATCAACAGCGGAGACACTGGTACGCCGGGAAGATTCTGTTTATTTTGAACATCTGAAATCGGAAGATTTGTCGAAAGTCGTGAACTTACCAGAAGGATTTCCTTTCATGGGTTCGCAGGTGACGTATGAAGGAGAAATTGAGCCGATGGAGAGTGGTAGGTTCCGTTTTATCCTCTATTATGCAGGATATATGAAGGTATATATTGATGGTGAACTGGTGGTTCCCGAACGTTGGCGTACGGCTTGGAATCCGAACAGTTATAAGTTTGCCGTAGATTTGAAAGCCGGTAAACGTGTTCCATTGAAAATTGAATGGATTCCTGATGGATATGTATCCTATTGCGGTTTGCGTGCATTGTCTCCTGTATCTGCTGAAGAACAGAACAAACAGTCGTGGTGGGGAGAAATGCAGAATGAAATCGATTATTATTTTGTTTATGGTGAGGATATGGACGAGGTAATCAGTGGATACCGTGCTCTGACCGGAAAATCACAAATCATGCCGAAGTGGGCGATGGGATACTGGCAGAGCCGCGAACGTTATAAGACGCAGGAAGAAATACTGGATGCTTTGAAGGAATTCCGTAAACGTCAGATTCCCATTGATAATATTGTGCTCGACTGGAGCTACTGGCCGGAAAATGCCTGGGGTAGTCATGAGTTCGACAAAGCTCGTTTCCCTGATCCGAAAGGAATGGTAGATTCTATTCATGCTCTGAATGCCAAGATGATGATTTCCGTTTGGCCGAAATTCTATATGACTACGGAACATTATAAAGAGTTTGATGAAAAAGGCTGGATGTATCAGCAGGCCGTTAAAGACAGCATTCGTGACTGGATTGGTCCCGGCTACATCGGTTCTTTCTATGATGCTTATGCTGAGGGTGCACGGAAGCTGTTCTGGAAACAGATGGAAGATCATCTTTATCCCCTCGGAATTGATGCCTGGTGGATGGATGCCAGTGAACCGAATGTACGCGACTGTACGGATTTGGCTTACCGGAAAGCTTTGTGTGGTCCGACTGCTCTCGGTCCGTCCGACCAATATTTCAATGCGTATGCGTTGATGAATGCTGAGGCTATTTATGACGGACAACGTGCCGTAGACAATGACAAACGTGTATTCTTGCTGACTCGTTCGGGATTTGCCGGATTGCAACGTTATTCTACCGCAACATGGAGTGGCGATATCGCTACCCGTTGGGAAGATATGAAGGCGCAGATTTCTGCCGGACTGAATTTTGCAGTCAGCGGTATTCCTTACTGGACGATGGACATTGGCGGATTCTGCGTAGAAAAACGCTATGAAGACGGACAAAAGGAATTCAATAAGACCGGAAAAGAGAATGCGGACTATAAGGAATGGCGTGAATTGAATACACGTTGGTATCAGTTTGGCGCATTCTGCCCGTTGTTCCGTGCACATGGACAGTATCCGTTCCGTGAGGTGTGGAATATAGCTCCCGAAGGACATCCGGCTTATAGTTCTATAGTGTATTATACGAAGTTGCGCTATACGATGATGCCTTATATTTATTCATTGGCCGGGATGACTTATTTTGATGATTATACGATTATGCGTCCGCTGGTAATGGACTTTACGGCAGATACAAAGGTGAATAATATCAGTGATCAGTTTATGTTCGGTCCGGCGTTGATGGCGGCTCCGGTGTATGAGTATGGTGCACGCACTCGGGAGGTCTATTTCCCGGCAACTTGCGGTTGGTATGATTTCTATACCGGTAAGTACATGGCCGGTGGGCAACAGTTGAAAGTGGACGCTCCCTATGAACGCATGCCGCTCTATGTACGCGAAGGGGCTATTGTGCCTTACGGACCGGAAATGCAGTATAGTGATGAGAAGCCTGCGGAAGAAATCACACTATATGTATATGCGGGTAAAGATGGTGAGTTCACTTTGTACGAGGATGAAGGTGTGAATTACAACTACGAAAAGGGACAGTATGCCACCATCCCGTTTACTTACAATGATGCGGAAGGCACTCTGACTATTGGTGACCGTGCAGGAGAATTTCCCGGTATGCTGAAAGAACGTACATTCAACGTTGTAAAGGTAAGTAAGGATAAGCCGCAACCTTTTGACGCGAAGGCTAAGGGGGTGACGGTGAAGTATGATGGGAAGCAGCAGAGTGTATCAATATCATGAAACAACTATTAATAATACCAATATCCTGTTTGCTCCTCTTCTTGGTATTGGGAGGTTGCACCTCCGCTGAACGGGTTACTGATAACCGTCGACAGGACTTCACCGCTGACTGGACTTTCCATCTGGGAGATGACTCTGCGGCATCCCGTCCCGATTATGACGACACGGCATGGCGGATCCTCCATCTTCCACATGACTGGGCTATCGAGGGAGAGTTCAGTAAGGATAATCCTTCCGGAACAGGAGGAGGGGCATTACCCGGTGGTATCGGTTGGTATCGCAAAACGTTTACTGTTGACAAAGCGGATGAAGGCAAGCGCCTGTATATTGATTTTGACGGTGTATATATGAATTCGGAAGTCTTTATCAATGGTCATTCCCTTGGTTTACGTCCTTATGGATATGTCTCGTTCAGTTACGATCTGACTCCCCATATCAAGTGGGGCGGAAAGAATGTAGTTGCCGTACGTGTGGACAACGCGGAACAACCTAATTCCCGCTGGTATTCGGGATGTGGCATCTACCGTAATGTATGGCTTACGAAACTTAACCCCGTGCATATAGCGCAATGGGGTACTTTTATCACGGCGCAAGATGTGTCGAAGAACAGTGCACGACTAAACATACGTACTAAAATACAGTATGATGCGGCCGCTCAACTGCAAGATTCCGTGAAGCAGGCGGATGGTACGTATGTTGTTTTTGATTCGGAAATTGTTTCCTTGGCAGATGTTGTGTTGCAGTCACGGCTAATGGATGCAGAAGGGAATGTTGTGGGTGAGGTTGCATCGGAACTGCAAGTGATACCTGCCTGTCCGAACGAGGTAGAACAGGAAATTGTAGTGAAGAACCCTAATCTTTGGAGCGTGAACACTCCTTATATATATAAGGTGAACAGTATCCTTATTGATAAGACAACCGGTAAAGTATTGGATAACTACTGTACGAATACCGGTATCCGTACCTTCCGTTTTGATGTACAGAAAGGGTTTATTCTGAATGGAGAACGGCTGAAGATTAATGGTGTATGTATGCATCATGATCTGGGGTGTCTTGGGGCGGCTGTCAATATCCGCGCTATCGAGCGCCAGTTGGAGATACTGCAAGAAATGGGCTGTAACGGCATTCGCTGTTCTCATAACCCTCCCTCACCCTGTCTCTTATACACATCTGACGCTGCCGACGAAGGCT
>ERZ1027070.593-NODE-593-length-16020-cov-8.477545_pt1 | contig 16020 bp, 6 predicted proteins | sample MGYA00519419_ERZ1027070 | MGnify/ENA primary metagenome ERZ1027070 (study PRJEB26926, sample SAMN06164837) | human gut metagenome | biome: ENVO:00009003; feature: ENVO:2100002; material: ENVO:00002003 | host: Homo sapiens | place: USA | collected 2012 ...
GAGATTGCCTCTTGTCTCGTGGGCTCGGAGATGTGTATAAGAGACAGATAGAGAAAGGATGGGATTAAAGTTATGAATCAAGTACACAAGGTCATATGGAGCAGGGTGAAGAATTGCTACATAGTCGTTTCGGAAATCACGAAGAGGGTCGGCAGAGATAATAAAGCCTCCGTGACGGGAATCCGTCCGCTTCGCGCGCTTTTGTGCGCCATGGTGATTGCGGGCTGTATGCTTCCTGCTGATGCGGATGCGGCGCCGGGACTGATTCATGCGGGAACCGGCGCGACAGCTTCCGGTGATTCCAGCATTGCTTACGGGTATAGTGCACAAGCGAAAAAAGATCACTCGATTGCCCAGGGCACAGGGGCGGACGCAGAGGAAGAATATGCCTTGGCTATGGGGTATAAAGCCATAGCTAAGGGGTTACAGAGCCTTGCTATCGGCAGACAGGCGAACGCGATAGGGAACAACAGTATCGCGGCAGGCGCAGGTGCCAAAGGATACGCGCAGGACGGTGTGGCTATCGGCAACAATGCGGAATCGGGAACGGCAGACAATAAGGATCCCCGTATACCGACCATTCTGTCCAAAAATGGGGTGGCAGTGGGCAATTCGGCTAAAGCCAGCGGCGGTTCTTCCGTTTCAGTAGGGAATGACAGCATCGGCAACGGACCGTCTTCTGTTGCTATCGGCAATGCGGCAACGGCTAATGATGTGAGGACTACGGCCATCGGCAACAATGCCCATGCGGAAGGCGCCGGTTCGCTGTCTATCGGCCGTGAAGCCAGCGCGTTGACCCTGGAAAATGCGACAAGCACAAATCCGCTTGTCACCGGAGATGATGAGAAGCTGGATAAAAAAGGCGTCATGGCCATCGGTGATGATGCCAAGGCAAGCGGTAATAATTCCATCGCTCTCGGTACTTCCGCCAAAGCCGGCGATTTGGAGAAAACCCGGAATGAAGATTCTGTCAGCCTGACCGGTGATGTGAAACGGATTACCAAGCTGACATCGACACGGTCCGTCAATAACGCGGTTGCTATCGGTACGGAATCCAGCGTACAGTCTGATGAAGATATCGCTGTGGGCTACAGGGCGGCTACGGTCAAGTCCAAGTATCATCAGCTGCCCGGTTCCGGACAGGTGGCAATCGGCAGCAACAGCAATACTTACGGAACCCGGGGTGATGTGGCAATCGGTTCCGGCGCGGAGACGAATATAAGGGTCAAAAATGTGGATCATACTACAGGCACGGTGGAAAAACCTGACGGACAGAGCGTGGCTATCGGCAGCGTGGCAAAGGCTTACGGATCGCAGGCGGTGGCTGTCGGCGCGGACACAAGGGCGATCGGCAACTCTTCCGTGGCGATCGGCACCGATGATATCCAGCTGGATCGTACAAGACTGCAATCCCTTCTGCCGGGGCTGGCGAATAATGAAAATCTGAATAATAAGGCTCCCAATGATGCAACGCTTGGTTCGGCCGCCTTGGGAGATAAACCTTACTATGTCAAGACTGCTTCCATCGGTACCGCATCTGTAGCAATCGGCGCGATGAGCCAGGCCGCCGGTGACGCTTCTATGGCTATGGGCCTCAATGCTTTGGCGGAAGGCGATGCCAGCACGGCAATCGGGCCTTTGGCACGGAGCAAAGGAAAGAATTCCATTGCCATGGGCAGGACCGCTTTGGCTAAGGAAGAAGGTGCTGTGGCCGTCGGTAATGAATCTTTGGCCGACGGAACCTCGGGGACTGCTTTGGGAAATAAAGCAAAGGCTAAGAAAAATTATGATATTGCCGTAGGCTATAATGCGGCGGCAGAGGGAAATCCGACCGCCCCGGGGCTGACTGACGGCTCCGCATTATCCATCGGTACGAACGCGAATGCGAAAGGAACAAATGCGGTAAGTATCGGTAATAATGCGCAGGCAACGAATAAATCAACAGTTGCCGTGGGAGGAACAGCGTCCGGCGACAGCGCGACCTCTTTGGGGTATGTGACGACTGCCAGCGGTACCAGTTCCGTTGCTCTTGGTTACTATGCACAGGCGGCAGGCAGCTATGGTACGGCAGTAGGCGGATCGGCAAAGGCAAAAGGGGAAAGCTCTATAGCCGTAGGTGCTGGTGCCGAGGCAGCCGGCGGAAAAGGCAATACGGCCATCGGCCATAAGGCAAAGGTTGAAAGCACCGCCGGTGACGGTAATATTGCTTTCGGCAGCAGCGCGTCCGTCAAAGACGGCGCCGGCCATGTTGTCATCGGTAAAAATGCTTCCGCAAATACCGTCAACGGATACGGTATCGCTATCGGCAGCAGCGCGTCTATCGGTATCGGTGCGGCTGCCGATGCGGCGGCTATCGGTACGGGAAGCCGTGTGGAAGGCAGCGGTATCGCTTTCGGGCGGCAGGCACAGGTGACGGCCTCATCCACAGAGAGCGGTATAGCTATCGGTACGGAAAGTTCCGTAGACGGTGCCCAGAAAGGGACTGCCATCGGTTACAAGGCTAAAGTATTGAGCTCCGGTGATGACAGCGGACTGGCTATCGGTACAGAAAGCAGCGCCGGCGGTAATGAAGGCAGCATCGCTTTGGGCAAGAAAGCAAGTGTGGACTCTTCCACGAATGCCGGCGGCGTAGCTATCGGCCTGAATGCCTCCGCCAAAGGCATATCCTCTATTGTAATCGGCAAGGATGCGAAGGCGGATGATGGCAATCAGGCTCATGTCATCGCTATCGGTGTCGGGGCGACAGCGACGGGGACAAGCCAGTATTCCTCCGTCATGGGTTCGGCGGCGAAGGCTTCCAGGGAGTATTCTACCGTTCTGGGATCTAATGCCAATTCCGAAGTGGACGGCGGCGTGGCGCTCGGCGCGAACAGTATTTCCAACCGCCATGCCGGCGGGTCTGCGACAGGGGATGTAAGAACGACCAATCCGTATATTCCTGCCGGTGCCGGCGCAGCGCAGGTAAATGCCATTAATGCGACAAAAGGAACGACAGGTGCCGTCAGTGTCGGCTCGGATACGGTAAAACGCCAGATCATCAATGTGGCGGCCGGCACGGATGATTCCGATGCCGTCAATGTGGCCCAGCTGAAAGCGGCGGCAGCCAATGCGGCAGGCAGTGTTTCCTGGACGGTACAGGAGAACTACAGCGATGTGAATGAGGTAAAGAACGGCAGTAAAGTCAACTTTGCCGATGGAACAAATACAACGGCTTCCGTGACAAAAGATGCGTCCGGAAAGGTAACGGCTGTAAAATACAACTTGAAAAAAGATGTGGATCTCGGTTCGAACGGCAGCCTGACCATAGGTAACGTAAAGATCAATAACACCGGCATCAACGCAGGGAACAAGCAGATCACGAACGTAGCCAGCGGCGGAGATACGATAACGAACGCGGCTAATATCGGCGATATCAACCGTATTGTCGAAGCAAAAGACAAGTATGTGACAGGCGGTACCGCAAATTACCAGACAAACGGCGACGGCACGGCTGCGTTGACCGGTACGAACAACCTGACTGCCAATATAACGGGACTCAAAAACAATTATGTCACAACAGGCAGTGTTTCCAATGACGGCAAAACCCTGACACTGGAACGGAATGATACGGGCAAAGTCAATGTAGACCTGAGCAAAATATTCACCGAGGTGGCAAAGGAAGATTACCATCTGGTAGCAAATCCGGAAGCAGGAAGCCAGGGCAAGTACAAAGCGGACAGCAGCGGAAATATGGTGCTGACCGTAGCGAACGACAAAGGCGATAAGAAACAGGTTACCTTGACAGATATCGCATCCAAAGCGCAGCAGAATACGAATACAACAAATATTACAAACATTAACAATACCATTGAAAAAGGCCTGAACTTCGGCGGAGACTCCGGCGCAGATATTAATAAAAAGCTGGGAGAAAAGCTGGAAATCAAGGGCGGTGCCTCGGCAGACCTGACAGACGGGAATATCGGTGTCGTATCCGGAAACGGCGCGCTGAATGTAAAACTGGCCAAAGATGTGAAAGTGGACAGTGTCACAACAGGCGGCACGGTAATCAATAATAACGGTCTGACTGTAGGTGGAAAGACCTATGTGACGAATAACGGTCTCAACGCGAACGGCCAGAAAATCACCAACGTAGAGAAAGGTACGGCCGGGACAGATGCCGTCAATGTGGATCAGCTGAACGCGGCCATCGGCGGTACGGCAAAAGCGACGACCGTCAAAGCGAAAGACGCCAATGTAACCGTTACGGAAGGGCTCAGTACAGAGACAGGCGGAAAAGAATACACCGTCGGACTGGGTGATAAAGTAACCCTCGGCACGGCTGACAAGAAAATCGTCGTAGACGGAACCAGCGGAAAGATTACGGCGGGCAGCAAGGTCACCATCGACGGAACGACAGGGGACATCCAGGCAGGCACAGTCAAAGTGACAGGCGCCGGCACAGTGAATGAACTGACCAACCGCACATGGGATATTGACAACCCGACAGTCGTGCACGGACAGGCAGCCACGGAAGACCAGCTGAAAACAGTCAGTGACGGCGTGAAGACCAATAAGACAAATATCACAAAGAATGCCAATGATATTACAAACATCAATACGACAATTGGAAAAGGGCTGAACTTCGGCGGAGACTCCGGCGCGGATATTAATAAAAAGCTGGGAGACAAGCTGGAAATCAAAGGCGGAGCCTCGGCAGATCTGACAGATGGAAATATTGGCGTCGTATCTGATGGAGCAAAGCTCAATGTGAAGCTGAAAAAAGATGTGGATCTTGGGCCGAATGGCAGCCTGACCATCAACGGAAAGACCTATGTCAATAAAGACGGTCTCAATGCGAACGGCCAGAAGATTACCAACGTGGCTGACGGCACAGTAAACAGTGACGCAGTCAACTTCGGCCAGCTGAAAGATGCTGTCGCGGCGGGAAAGACAATCCTGAAAGACGGTAAGAATACCACCGTCGAAGGCGAAGGCACCGTTGCCAATCCGTACAAAGTCAATGTAAATGATGACTTGGTGCTCGGCAGGAAAGGCGCCGACGGCAAAGACGGCTCCATCGGAGTCAACGGCAAAGACGGATCTGCTGTAGTGATCAACGGCAAAGACGGCTCCATTGGTCTGAACGGTAAGGACGGCGCTAACGGACTCACCATTAAGGGCGGCGATGGAAAGCCGGGCGTTGACGGTACCAATATCACCCGTCTCATCATCGAAGAAAAGAACGGCAAGCAGCATGATATTGCCACACTGGACGACGGTATGAAGTACGGCGGTGATACAGGGGCAGTCATCAAGAAGAAACTGAACGAACAGGTGAACGTCGTCGGAGGCATTAGAGACGAAAGCAAGCTGACGACAGATGACAATATCGGCGTGGTATCTGACGGTACTAACAACCTGAAAGTCCGTCTTGCCAAAGCCCTGAAAGGCCTGGAAAGCATAACCGCCGGCGATACATTCATCAACAATAACGGAATAACCATCAGCAACGGTGCAGCCGGAAACACCGTATCCCTCACCAAGAACGGCCTTGACAACGGCGGCAACAAAATCACCAACGTAGCAGCCGGAGACGTCAGCGCAAACAGCACCGATGCCGTCAACGGCAGCCAGCTGCATGACGTAAAGACACTGGCAGGCCAGCATACGACCGTCAAAGCCAAAGACAGCAATATAACTGTCACCGAAGGAACCAATGGAACAGGCGGCAAAGAATATACTGTCGGACTCGGCGACAAAGTCACACTGGGAACCGATCCGTCCAAACAGGTATCCATCGACGGAACAACAGGCATCATCAAAGCCGGAGACAAAGTCACCATTGACGGCAAGACAGGAAACATCGATGCCGGAAAAGTGAAAATCAATGGAGAAAAAGGAACCGTCAACGGACTGACCAACAAAACCTGGGATCCGAACAACATCACCAGCGGACAGGCCGCCACAGAAGACCAGCTCAAAGCCGTAGACCAAAAGATTACGAATACGTCCGAAGAATTGACGAAAAAAGGCATGGACTTTGCCGGCAACGACGGAGAATTCCACCGGAACCTGGGAGAAAAAGTCACCATCAAAGGAGAAGGGACAAAAGATGCCTCCGAATACTCCGGTGAAAACATCAAAACCTTTGCCGACGCGAACGGAAACCTCACCGTCAAAATGGACAAGAACCTGAAAACCTAAACCATCGTCGCCACAGGTGAAAACGGCAAAAATGGCAAAATCGGTATTAATGGTAACGACGGAAAAACGACAAACATCTCCGTTACCAGTGACGGCAAACCCGGAGTAGACGGCGCGCCGGGGACAACCACGACCCGTATCGTATACGAAAAACCGGACGGAACCAAAGAAGAAGCGGCTACCCTAAATGACGGCATGAAATACGGCGGCGATACAGGAAACGTCATCAAGAAGAAACTGAACGAACAGGTGAACGTCGTCGGCGGCATTACAGACGAAACCAAACTGACGACAGAGGATAACCTCGGCGTCGTATCCGACGGCAATAACAATCTGAAAGTCCGCATGGCCAAAGACCTGAAAGGATTGAACAGTGTGACCACCAACACCCTGACCGTAGGAGACGTGAAAATCGACAACAGCGGCATCAACGCAGGGAACAAGAAAATCACCAACGTAGCAGCCGGAGACATCAGCGCAAACAGCACTGACGCCGTCAACGGAGGGCAGCTGTGGAAAACAAACCAGACAATCAACAACATAGGAGGAGCCGTCAATGAACTGGGAGACCGGATGGACAGAGTAGGAGCAGGAGCGGCAGCATTGGCAGCCCTCCACCCGCTGGACTTCGACCCGGATGACAAGTGGGATGTGGCAGCCGGCTACGGCAACTACAAAGACGCCCATGCAGTAGCGGTAGGCGCATTCTACCGTCCTAACGAAGACACCATGTTCAGCGTGGGAGGCTCTTTCGGCGGAGGAGAAAACATGGTGAATGCCGGAGTCAGCGTGAAGCTGGGACAGGGCAACCATGTATCCACATCCAAAGTAGCCATGGCGAAAGAAATCGTCGATCTCCGTGATGAGAACAAGGATTTGAAGAAACGTCTGGATACCATGGAGCAGAAGATGAATTCCATTCTCGGCATCCTGGATATGGGTAAAAAGAAGGACTTCCCCGATGTGCCGGAAAACCACTGGGCTTATGAATATGTGGCTACATTGGCAGGAAACGGCATCCTTGAAGGCTATCCGGACGGCATGTTCAGCGGCGACCGTACCATGACCCGCTATGAATTTGCGGCGATGTTCTATCGTGCATTGAAGAATGGAGCACCGGTAGATGACAATATGGACAGAGCTATGAATGAGTTCGAACCGGAACTCCGCCAGATTCGTCTGGATCGTATCCGTGTTGACCGTATTTCCGGCAAGGACAATGACAGAAATAAGGTAGAACGTGTCCGCGTCAACAGCGAAGACGATAAGGCAAACAATGATTACCGTGATGTGTACGGTTCTCATATTTCCCCGGAAGCGTAAACTGGAAAGCAAAGACAAGGATAAGGAAATAGTATAAGAAATAGAATGCGGTACTCGTCAGATGTGATGGGTACCGTATTTTTATGTAAGCGGGGGATAAGCGGACGGTCTTTTTATTGTTTGATAAGAGTGACGCTAACGTTAATCGTCATCCTGAACGAATGTGAAGGATCTGTATCCGTGATGAGGAAAGCCGTAAGAAGATAAAAGCTATCAGCTGTGAGCTGTGAGCTGTGAGCTGTAAGCCGTTAGCTGCGAGCTGTCAGCTAAAAGTGCTGAATGACAGTGGGAGACATTGAGGCCGTGGATGAGAAAGCGGTATGAGCAGAGGTATTCGTAGAATAGTATGCATTATATAGAAATAAGATAAATCTTTTGTTATAATGAGAACAGAGGTTGTTTAATAAAATAAGTGTTGAAAGGAAAGCGGGAGAAACCGGTAGGAATTTTCCTATTTACGGATTCTATATCCTGCTTTTCAGGCAAATGAAGTGTTATGGGGAGAGGTGGTATGAAGGCAGTATCGGCAGCATGGGGATGGTGCTTCTTTTTATTGCGTTTCTAAATTATATTGTTTTTTTATGGGAGGAAAACATGAATCACATCTACAAAGTCATTTGGAGCCGAGTGAAGAACAGTTATGTCGTCGTTTCAGAAATCGCGGGGACAGCGAAAAAAAGTGGGGAGGGTGAGAGTCTCTAAAAACACGCTGGCAGCAGTTTTGGCGGCTTTTTTATTGACAGGGATTTCTGTAAGCCCTGTATCTGCGGTGCTTGACGGGGTCAATACGTTTGTAGAGGCGGGGAATCAGAATATTAAAATCGGAAATGACATTAGTTTAAGAAATAACAGTACGAAAAACGGTGCCGTTGCGATAGGCGATCACGCCCAGATTGATGATTATGTCATGCAGGAAGGCAGTATTGCCATCGGCAAGAATGCTTTTGTGGAAAACATGTGGGGAACACAGGATAAAATATTCCGTTTCGGAATGAATCCGACGGATCCGGCCCGTACAGACCATTTGCTGCCGGCGGGGATTGCTATCGGGCAGAATACCTATGCCCGAAGCGGCAGTCTGATGATCGGCGACCATAAGTATGTCGGCGACTTGGGAGATACCACCGTAGATTCCAATACGGACAGCGGAAAGCGCAGCCTGTCCGTATTGGTAGGCGCGACCACCGTCGGGCTGAACAGCTATTCTGCGGGGGCGTTTGCGACGACGACCGGCGCCTACTCCATCATGACAAATGCGTATGACGGAAATACGAACCAGGGATCTGCCGCCCAGAACTTCGGGGCGGTCATCAACGGGTCCTTTAACAGCATTGAATCAAAAACGGCGGGCAGCAGTGTATCGGGAATCGCCAATGCGGTCGTAGGGACTGCCAATCGGACCCATAACGCAAACGGTACCTTGGTTTTCGGTGCGGGCAATGAAGTGACCAATTCAGTGGACAATATAGCGGATCCCATGTCACTTTTGACTAATAGCCCCAAAGAATTGGCGGAAAAACTCAGAGAGGGGATATGGAGAAATGATTCCGGCGGCGCTGTCCTTGCTGTCGGCGGCGGAAATAAAGCAGACTACGCATACCGCTCCCAGCTGGTCGGGGTGGGAAATACCCTGACAGGAACCGCAGCGGAAAAGGCTGCTTACAATTTACTGAACGGTTATAAAAATACAGGTACCAATGTAAGCGGTGTAACTGTCATCGGTACGAACCGCACGATTTCCAATGCAAAAGATACGATTGTGATGGGTTCTTCTGCCGGCGGTATTACTACAACCGCCAGCAAGGCGGTCATACTCGGCTCGGAAGCCAATGCGGAAAAAGACGGCGGCGTAGCGCTCGGGGCGGATTCCGTTGCCTCTGTTGACAAGGATATTGCGGGATATGATCCGTCTACCAAATTAGCTTCTGCAAATACATCGGCCGCATGGAAAGCGACGCATGCAGCGGTATCTGTTGGTAATGGCAGTACTGCTACAAGGCAGATTACCGGTGTGGCAGCCGGCACGAATGACACCGATGCAGTCAATGTGGCGCAGCTGAAAGCTATTGCCGGAGGTACGGGCAGCATTCATTTCGTATCTGTGAAAGGTGGAAACGCATCATCAGTCAATTATAACAACGATGGGGCAAAAGAGACCGGAGCCATTGCGATTGGAGCAAATGCAGAGGCGACGGCAAATAGTGCGGTTGCCATGGGTTTTAATGCCCAGTCCAACGGTTCCGGAAGTATCGTTATCGGCGAATCATCCGGCCTGATTCCTGATGCATCAAAACGGGGGGCTTTCAAAGGAAACAGCAGCATTATCATCGGTACGGAAAATGTTGATAAAGGCGGCACGAAAGAACATGCTGGCTCTAATGACGGTATACTCGGAAGCAACAATACGATACAGGAATCTAATGGCGCTTTCGTGACCGGCACGTGGAACCATGTGTCCGATTCTTATCAGTTCGGACAACTCTCCGCTTCGGAGCAGCAGGAATTGGAGCAGGCGATGGCGGATGGCAAGCCTCTGGGCAAGTACATCGGCAAATGGGGAAGCCATGTCTTTGTTACCGGCGACGGAAATACCGTTTCACAAGGAATGAATGTTACAATCAGCGGCTCTCAGAATACCGTTGAAAACAGCAAGAGCCAGACCGTTATCGGGGACAGCAATAAGATTACCAATAGAAATGCCGGTACAGTTTCCGGGCACCAGGAAGAAAGGACGAAGAATGTGTCCGACCTTGTCATCGGCAAGGGAAATGATATTTCCGGCAACGGTACCTATATGACAGGGCATGAGAGCCTGACCGTCATCGGGAATAATAATAAAGCGGTCAATCCCACCTCGTCTATCGTGATCGGGGATAACCAGAAATTATCAGCGATTAAAGAATCTGTTGTTATCGGTTCCATGACACCGGAAGAAAAGGCCGATCCCGATATCGGGCAGAAACATGCCAGTGTCGTTGTCGGGTATCATGCCCAGAGCGGGACCAGAGACGGCGGCGGAATGAATGTGGCTCTTGGCCATGGCGCAAAAGCTTATGGCTGGCAGGAGACCGTGACAGGGATCAAATCCATTGTGGAGGCAGGCTCCGGCCTTGACGGCTATCTGGCTTCTGTCTATGGCGGTCTTAATACCGTAGCGTCAAATAAGGCGGACCAGAGTGATGGGATGGCAAACACCGTCGTCGGTACCCTGAACAAAACAGAAGGCGCCAATGGGGCACTCGTTTTCGGCGCGGGCAATAGCGTTACACATTCTTTCGGGACGGCGCCGACCGATGAAAATGGAAACAGTATGAACGAATATTGGGGTGATATCATATCATTTGAGGGACAGGGATATGCCGGCGGAACCGGACAGTCGGGTCATGATGAGCTCAGGAAAGCGATGGGGCTGGCCATGTCGACTGGAGGCGGCTCTGTGGTCACCATGGGGAACGGAAATACTTCAGATTATGCCGTCCATTCCCAGATCATTGGCTCCGGAAATATCCTTACAGGTACAGCAAATACACCCAGCATCAATAATACGATCAACGGATATGGAAATACAGGCAGGAATGTGGAACGTATGTCTATGATGGGGACCGGGAATAATATGTCCGGCAGTACGGCCGATGTAGTGATTGGGGATTATCACCACAAGGACGGCGGTAAAAACAATGTAATCCTTGGATCCATGGCTACGGAAAAGAAGACTGTAGAGAAAACGTATACGAGGAAAGATGCTTCGGGCAATGTTATTCGTGAAAAGAAATATAAGGTGACGGAAAATGTACCGATTAAATCGCATACGGCGAATATAAGCAATGCGGTGATGCTCGGCTACAATACGGATGTGGAAAAAGACGGCGGCGTAGCGATCGGCGCGGATTCCGTCGCCTCTGTTGATAAGGGAGCTGCCGGTTACGATCCATCGACCGATACGGCTTCTGCGGATACGTCAGCAACATGGAAAGCGACGGCCGCTGCTGTTTCTGTCGGTAAAGCGGCAACTCCGACCAGTGCGGCAGTCACCCGCCAGATTACAAACGTGGCAGCCGGCACGCAGGATACCGATGCCGTCAATGTAGCACAGCTGAAAAAGGTACAGGCAGCTGCCGATGCGGCGAAAGTGCATTATTACAGCGCCAAGTCTACAAAAACGGGAGCCGGCAGCAACTATGACAATGACGGCGCCGAGGCGGAAGACAGCATCGTGCTCGGTATTTCCTCTTCTTCGAAAGGGGTGAACAGCACCGTTCTTGGCAATAATAACAAACTGACCGGAGTGAAAAACGGAAGAAACAATAGTATCGTCGCCGGTCAGAATCTGGACGTGGAAGGTGTCCATAATGCCGTATTCGGCACGGATTACAACAATTATGACCATAAGCTGACAAAAGTCTTCGGGGAGGAAAATACGGTCATCGGCTTGGGGAACCTGGTTGGCTATACGGCGGAAAAAGATCCGAGCGATCCGACAAAATGGATTTACACCAAGAAAGACAGCGGCAGTGACCACAATGTGGCTGTCGGTATAACAAATACAGTCAATGGCGGCAGCATGGCTTTTGGTAGGAATTCTCTCGTAGATGATTTGGGAACGTCTGTCGGATATGGAAATGAAATCGTCGGTTCTAATGACGGCGGCGGACAGAGGGGGCTTGCCCTGGGGAATCGTCTGACAGTTAAGGGCGAAGAAGCGGTAGCTGTAGGCACAGATGCTTCCGCGACCGCGGGCTGGGCCATTACCATGGGTACAAAGAGCAGTGCGGAGAAAGAAACTTCCATGGCTTTTGGTTATGATTCTCATGCGAAGGTCTCCGGCGGCGTGGCGCTTGGCTCGTGGAGTGTGGCAGATACGGCAGCAGGTGTGAGCGGCTATGATCCATCTACCCAGGCGGCTTCCACAGATACGTCTGCTGCCTGGAAATCAACTCTTGGTGCCGTTTCTGTAGGGGACAAGACGGAAGGTTACACCCGCCAGATTACAAACGTAGCGGCCGGCGCAGCAGATACTGATGCCGTTAATGTAGCGCAGCTGAAGAAAGCGGTAGCCGGAGCGGCGGATGGCAATGATACACTGGTAAGTGGCAGCAATGGGCTGTCCCTTAGCGGTAAAACCCTGTCCATGAGTGTAAAGGACACGGCCGGAAATGAAGTGAAGGGCAGCGTGGATCTCTCATCCGTTGCAGACGGCAATGATACCTTGGTAAGAGACAACAATGCGCTGACCCTTAACGGAAAAGAACTGTCCATGAAGATAAAGGACACTGCCGGAAACGAAGTAAAAGGCAGTGTAGACTTGTCCGCCATCGCGGGGCAGATTGATACTAATACCACCTATACCATGAGCGGCACACAAAACGCGGATAACACCACCACCATTACGTTAAAGGGCAGTGACGGAAAAGAAAACAAAGTTACCGTGGCCACGAAAGACACAAGAAACACCGTGAAAGCTGGTGAAAATGTGACACTTGACACAGCTGCCAATACGTTTGGCGGAACGGAATACACGGTCAACGTGAAGGCCGACGGAAAAGTGGAAAACGGAAACACAAAGATTGTCAGCGGAAATACGGTGTACCACGAAACCCATGTGAAGAATGACGGCAACTATGTGAAGAAAGAGAACAGTGCCGGAGACAACCTGACCATACTGGACAAACAGGTCGGCAAGAATACAACCAATATTACCAACCTGGGAAATACCATCAACAATCTGAACGGAAAGCTGGGCACCCTGGACAACCGGATCAGTAAAGTGGGAGCAGGGGCGGCAGCACTGGCAGCCCTCCATCCGCTGGACTTCGACCCCCATGACAAGTGGGACATCGCGGCAGGCTTCGGCAATTATCGTAACGCCAGCGCTGCGGCGGTAGGCCTCTTCTATCGGCCGAACGAAAGAACGATGATGAGTCTCGGCTGGACCATGGGAGATGACAGGAACATGATCAATGCAGGAATTTCTGTGAAGCTGGGACGCGGTGACGTTTATACCCGTTATTCCAAAGTGGAAATGGCGAACCAGATTAAGGACTTGAAAGAGAAAAATGACAAGATGCAGGCGGAAAATAAAGAGATGAGATCGGAGCTGGATGAATTGAAGGCCCAGGTAGCAGCTCTCGCTGCCAAGAAGTAAGGAACTTCCAAAAAGAAAGGAGCAGGCACTGCTGATGGTGCCTGCTCTTTTTTTCGGTAAAAGTGGAACTCCTGGCAGTGTGTCTGCCAGAACCGTGCGAAAAATCTGTACTCGTAGTGGGAAAAGCGGTAAGAAGATAAAAGCTATCAGCTATAAGCTGTTAGCTGTGAGCTATGTTATAATGAATAAATTATAGGGTGTGTATTGTCTTTGGAGGGGGTATCAGGGTGGCAGAGCTGAATTTACTGCAGGAGAAAATTTTGAGCGACGGGGTGATCCGTCCGGGGAATGTGCTCAAGGTGGACAGTTTTCTGAATCATCAAATCGATGTGCCTTTTATCAGTGAACTGGGGAAGGAATTTAAAAAGCTTTTCGGTGATCGGAAAGTGGACAAGATTCTGACGATCGAAGCGTCGGGGATCGGCATTGCCTGCCTTACGGCGGTGTATTTCGGGGTGCCTGTAGTTTTTGCGAAGAAATCTGCGGGAAGCAATATGGATAAGGAAATGTTTGCTACGGAGGTTATGTCATATACCCATAATCGGAAAAACCATGTGGTGGTATCAAAGAAATATCTGAAACCCGGCGAACATATCCTCATCATGGACGATTTTCTTGCCAATGGCTGCGCCGTGAGCGGGCTTCTTGATCTGGTAAAACAGGCGGGCGGTATCGTAGAAGGCATCGGCATCTGCATCGAAAAAGGTTTCCAGGGCGGCGGCGACGCGCTCCGTGAAGCGGGATATGATGTCCGCTCTCTGGCTGTTATTGAAAAAATGGATGCCGAAACAGGCGTCATTACGTTCCGCTGAGGAGGCCGTAATGAATACAGATCCGATTTATGAAGCGGATGGGAAAATATCTGTCCGCAAAGCGGTGCCTTTCGGTCTCCAGCACGTTCTTGCCATGTTTGTGGCAAATATCGCGCCAATCCTTATCGTGACGGGCGTGGTGAAGATCCCTGCCTCAGAAGCGGGCGCTGTTGTCCAGGCGGCCATGATCATTGCAGGCATCGGCTCCCTGCTCCAGATGTATCCCGTCTTCCGTCTGGGCAGCGGACTTCCTGTCATCATGGGAATCAGCTTTACCTTTGTTTCTGTTTTTTGTGTGATCGGATTGAAATACGGCTACGGCGCTATTCTCGGCGCTGTCCTTATAGGCGGTGTTCTGGAGGGGATCCTCGGCCTTGGCGCGGCATGGTGGCGGAAACTTGTACCGCCCATCGTTTCGGCGACTGTCGTGACGGCTATCGGGTTTTCACTGCTTCCCATCGGGGCGAATTCTTTCGGCGGCGGTTTCGGCCATCCTGAGTTCGGCGATGCCCGGTTCCTTATTGTCGGTACGATTACTTTGGTTTCCTGTCTTATTTTTAATATCCGGGCGAAATCATTCTACAAGCAGTTATCTGTCCTTTTCGGACTTTTTGTGGGATACATTGCGGCATACTTCTACGGCATGGTTGATTTGAGCCGCCTGACGGAAGTATCCCTTGTGTCTCTGCCGGTTTTCATGCCTTATTCTCCGGAATTTCATTATGACGCCATCTTTTCTGTGTTCCTTATTTTCCTGGTGTCTGCCACAGAAACGCTGGGCGACACCTCGGCGCTTGCCGCCATGGGGTTCAATCGGGAGGCGAAAGACAGGGAAATATCCGGTTCCATTGCCGTGGACGGGTTTGTTTCTGCCGCGTCTTCTCTCTTTGGGTGTTTGCCGATTACATCTTTCAGCCAGAATGTGGGGCTTATCGCCATGACCCGTGTGGTAAACAGGAAAGCCATTGCCAGCGGCGCCGTCATTATGGTTCTGGCAGGACTTGTTCCCGCGCTGGGGGTCATTTTGGCGTCACTGCCTGAAGCCGTCCTCGGCGGCTGTACGCTTATGATGTTCGGCTCCATCGTGGTGTCCGGTGTGCAGATGATCAGCCGCTGCGGATATTCACAGAGAAATATGAGTATTGCCGCCCTGTCTCTTTCCATCGGACTGGGATTCACGCAGACACCGCAGATCTTCCGCATATTTCCCGAACTGCTGCGGAGCGTATTCGCAGAGAACTGTGTAGCGGTGGTTTTCATCATGGCGGTTCTTCTGAATCTTGTATTTCCCAAAGGGGAAAAGGAAAAAGCAGCGGCAGGAGCTGCCGAATGAAATACAGGCGCTGACCGGCAATCGGCGCTTTTATTTTGCCATGGTAATGGAAGCATATATTTCCTGCTTTCTGCGTACCCGTTTTTGCATACAACGGTCCGCTCGTCTATTTCTTTATGAGTATTTCCTATACAGTTTAAGGCAAGCTATACATTGTGCTTATAAGGTGTAGACACAGGAATGAATAATGATACAATATACATGCTGTCTCTTATACACATCTGACG
>ERZ1027070.595-NODE-595-length-15990-cov-8.591779_pt1 | contig 15990 bp, 10 predicted proteins | sample MGYA00519419_ERZ1027070 | MGnify/ENA primary metagenome ERZ1027070 (study PRJEB26926, sample SAMN06164837) | human gut metagenome | biome: ENVO:00009003; feature: ENVO:2100002; material: ENVO:00002003 | host: Homo sapiens | place: USA | collected 2012 ...
TTGTCTCGTGGGCTCGGGATGTGTATAAGAGACAGTTATAAAATATGTTTTACATATAATTTGTGCGGTTACTTGCGGGCGTCCGACGAACGCCCCTACAGAATAACAACAACTTTGCAACATTTATCGGATTTTGTTGCAAACACTATATATTTTTCTACCCTTGCTTGCGGGCGGATTGTATTCTCTGCTACCGATTATAAATTATAATAAAAAAGGGCTGTAAAAACAACCCTTTTGGAAATTTAAAATTTTAAAATTTTAAAGTGAAATTTGCAGATCGCCAAGTGAATATTCAGCGTCGGATGCTGTATCGTTTTTGATATACCAATACACCTTTGTAACAACAGGATCGCTGTCGGCTTTGCCTTCAATCTTCATATTCGTAACAATCGGAATATACGAGCTTTTAACCGGTTCTTTGCTTACGGTAAGCTCACATTTTGCCGTTATTTTATCACCGTACGCACCCGTAGATGTAACAGTAACAGTAGTCTTGCCTGCCTTATTGGCAATAACCTTACCGTTATTATCAATTGTTGCGACACCAATGTTTGACGATGTGTAAGTCACCGTACCCTGTGCCTTTGCGCTTAAGTCAAATGTCTCACCTACTACAGCTTCTGCTCTAGAATAAAAACTTGAAATTCCGGCAGACGGATCTGACTGTTTCATAGCTGTAGATTCATTTTCTTTAAAAACATAAGTATTATTCTGAGCTGTAATTACTAAATCATTACCGAACCACTTTTTAGAATCACCAATACCAAGCCAAAGCTTCGCGTGGTCGTGTTCCGTAGAAATTGTAACATATGATATTTTATAATCTACATTATCATAATTAACAGACTTACCTTCAATGTATCCGCTAAGTTCTTTATCAGTAGGATCGGTATCTACATTCTTCCAAGTGTGCATAGTGTACTTCGTAGGGTCATCCACATTCGTAGCTATATACAAATTCTTCTTATTCACATTACTCGGTGTCTTGGTAACATAAGATGTTGTTTGTGAATCGGAGGTAAATCTCCTGTAGGTTCTGAGGGGGCTGTTCACACCGACAGAAAGGGTGTTAGTTTCCGAATTATTAAGGAACAAAGAAATTGACTGCGATGCAGTTCCCGTGTTCTTTACCTCTGTACAGAAATATTTTGTTTCATGGGCGGGAACAGTTGTCGAACCACTAAAATCAAACGGAACAGTATTATACTCACTGCCGTCAGGTTTTGAAGCAACATAAGTAACAGCAGTAATATTTTCTCCGTTGGTCACATTGTAATCTCCACGCCAAGAGAGGGATTCACCCTGTAGCACTCCAGGACGATTAAACCACGAAAAAGTCGTAGTTGTTCCACACAACAAACACAGTACAAGTCCGAGTACAATAACAAGTGTAAATTTAGATTTCTTCATGGTTTCACCTCCGTTGAATTTTTAATATGTGCTCCAGTCGCCACCATTGAAATCATTATTTACTGTAAACAAATTTTTACTTTTATCTATAGAAGTATTAAATTCATTATGGTGACCACCCAAAGCAGCTCTTGACAAATAAATAGTATCCTTATCTGTTGGAATACTCAGTTTCCAATAAGTTTTTCCGTCTTTAGTCACCTTAGTGCAATCAGACTTAAATGAATCATCGGTGCTGAATCTATAGGCAAGTACAGCACTATCATGGTCAAACCACGAGCAATTTCCGGTATAAACATATATATCTATGTTAGCAGTCTGACCTGGAGTATATGATGTCCAATAGCCGGTTGAACTTCCTCCGTTATTTGGAGAAGATGTTATAACATAACAATTATTATTGTAATCAATTGTTATATCAGAAGTCTTATTCCAAACATAGCCATTCCAATCTTTCGTTGGGAAATCGTTCAAATTTTTGCTCGGATCATATCTTACAAAAATTACTTGCTTCCATTGATTATTATCTAAAGCAAAGCTGTAATAATTGTCATAGTCAGTTTTAGATACTTCAAGCCATTTCTTATTGCCATTATCATCCCAAACATACGCTGCAAGTTTCGCCTTATCACCTGACCACAAGCCTCCATCATTAAGGTAAAATGTAACGCCTGTCTCCAACTCAAACTTAGCATACAGAGTGATTCCCTTGCTAACATTATTTAAGGTTATAAGTGAAACATCGTTGTTTTCAGTGGAATACGGTTTATTACAAGCCATGTCCGTATACCAACCGGCAAACTTGTAACCTTTTTTGGCAATAGCCTCAACTGTTACATTGTCGCCTTCCATAACAGGTTTAGATGAACTTTTACCTGCAGCTCTGTCCGCAACCTTTACAGTACCGGCTTCATCAACATTTTCGTTGTTGTACATCGCTTTGGCTTCTACCGTACACAAAGCCTTAAATCTTGCATACAATGCATATGTCTTTACATCAGAATATTGTATCGTCATCTTTTTAGAATAGACGCCGTTATCTAAGAAACAATCTTTAACCGCTATCGTCGGTTCTGGTGCAGTTTCACTCTTATACCAACCGATAAAAGCATAGCCGCTTTCAGGCTTAGCATAAAAAATTACTTCTCCGTTACGCTTTACCGTTGTTGTTACTTCAGACGCATAATTATTATTATCAAAAGATACATTACCGGCATCACCGGAAGGAGGATTGTTACCGTGCTGAGCGTATGCTTTTACGGTATAAGTATCAACTTTGAATTTCGCATACAACTTCTTGGAAGCCTCAACATTAGCCAATTCATATTTATCACTTGAATTCTCCGGTTTACTATTACAGTCTGCATCTGTGTACCAGCCGTCAAAAACATATCCGTCTTTAGCTTTTGCGTAATATGTAACTGTGCTGCCCTTAACAGCATTGAGTGTAATGTGTGTTCCATCGTTGGAATCTACAGTCGAGTTTTGGTTTCCACACTTAATTTCAACTGAGCCGCCATTTGTGTTTTCAGAAAGGCTTGCACCGTCATATGTTCTGACATAAGCCTCAAATGTCAACGACTCAACATAAACGGCTGTAAAGTTATAGTTACCTGAAGCTGTCGGGGTAAAAGAACCGTCGCTGCCAATGCCGTCTGCCACGGTACTTGTACCGCTGATTACCCAGTTTTTCAATACGAAACCTGTTTTAGGATTTGCTTCTAGCTTAACCTTTGTACCGGGGGTTACAGAAATTGTAGTACTTTTCAAACTATCATAACTAACTTTAGGATCTCCTAAGGCAGTTCCTGCACCGTTAGTGCCTGCAGTAACAGTAATAGTAGCAGGTGGGTCCCAATAACCTGTTGTAGCAGAAGTAACAACAAAAAGCGTTGAATTGCCTCTGTTAGGAGCAGAAATTTTATATGTATTACCGTTATTTGTAAAAGAAAAAGTCATGTTGTCTGCCTTTTCCTTTGCAATATAACCGACCCATTTATTCCTGTCAGCAGTAAATGGCATTCTAACTTTACTGTAAGAGTCATTTTTATCCGGAACCATATATACACTTGAAACATTGCCTGTATCTGGGAGTACATCGGCGGTTTTGCTTGAAACACTGATTTCAATCACTTCGCCCCATGTACCGTATCCGGCATTACTGCTATTATGATCGCCATAGGCGGTGTAGTACATACTGTCGCCTGAATTGAGCGACTTCATATCAGTAGACCAAGTAACACTTCCCGAGGTGAACTTAACTATTGTATCGCCAGCGGCGGGTGTGTATTCACAGGAATATGTATGCGAATTCTCATTAAACTTCATCGTTACAGGAGTTTTGTCACCCTGCTGAAATGTTACACCCTTTGTCCAATTTTTTATATCTTCATTTACGGTACGGTCAACAAAATACACTTTATTGCCTTTTTTGTTCTGAGTTACAATTTTAACATCAGATATTGAAACAGTTTTACCGGCATATTCAGTAGTCGCCTTATCATCCTGAAGCCACACTTTAATATTTATTGTTTTACTGCTTCCTTTATCAACCCTAAACAACTCGGTTGGTTCAGATTCAGGATTAACAACAAAATCGCTAAAAGCACGAACAGTCTCAGGAGTTTGATTGCCCTCTGCTTTACTGACAACATTTTTATTACTTGCCTCAGAACCGCATACAACCGTATTTTGAGTATCGGTATCTGTAATTGCCATTCTTACAAGGTTTCCTGAAACATCTGCACCACCTATAGTTATCTTAGGTACTTGATCAAGGTAAAACTCTGCATGATTCGCGTTAAAGGTTTTATCCACCTTTACATTAAATGAAAAGTCAATATAATTAACATTCTTATCGTTTACATCCGCACATCTGTAAGAATTAGCACCAAAATCAGAAACATCCGATTTCTTTATCGGGAAAAATATATTTTCACCGTCAGCACTTGAAGCCGAAGCAAGATGCACTCCACCCGCAGCACGGAAATATTTAGTCAAGTCAATGGTTTTGCCTGAATAACCATTACCACTGCCAATATCGGCATTAGTATAAACATAGTTGTCAATTTTTGCGCCCTCAGCTTTAATTGTGATTGTTGAAATAGTTTCAACCCAAGCCGAAACGGACACAACCGATATGGCAAGTACTTCAACAAGTGCCACCATAGTGAGTATAAAACCTTTTCTTGTTTTTTTATTCTTGCCAAATGCAAGTCTGTTTTTCAAATACTCCCTTAAAAGAGCAAGTCTTTCTCTCATCGTGACACCTCCTTAATGTGTTAATCAATTAATTTTCCCAATTGCCTACTTTTATGATTTTGCCAGATCCTTCATTTACCAATTCATAGGATATGTTATAAGAACTGCCACCTTCACGCACTACAAATGTATGCTGAATGGTATCAGGCACATCATATCCGCATTTTTTTGTATCTGTATCAGAAATATACAAATCAAATCTTACAAGCTTCGAACCGGCTTTAACACTTGTCCTATTTAGTTTACACTTATCTCCGCTGCTCTCCGGTTTCATTGCATAAGCGGTTTCATTACCGTGTGTATCGCTAAATACGGCTTTTAGTACAAAAACATTCTGACTAAGCAGATTTCTCAGACCTCCGCCGCCGTTATACCAATTATAATCATTAAACCATAATTTGTTATCAATTACGATATCCGCCTCTGCATATGCATCTCCGGTTGTCGGCTGTTGTTCGGTTGTAGTCGGTTCAACACTGCCACCTGAACTGTTGGGATACTTTGTACCCCAATATCCGATACAGGGGGCAACATTTTCAGCAACAGTAGGGGTATCGCCGTAACCGTTACCGTGTACGGCATAATAGGTATTTTCTTTATTTCCGGTTGCAGTTCCGTCATCTGTGCGGTATGTCTGAAGACCGTGTTCTTTATTTATTTGATGTGACCAATTAAACGCTTTTTCACCTTTGCCACTATTATTTGCTTTAATCCAATCATTTACTTCAGCTGTTGTATGCCATACATTATATATTCTGCCTACCTCAACCTCATTAGTTCCGTCAAGCTTAATTTTCTCTTTTACTTTACTATATCGCATAAAAGATATGTTTGTTATTTTATCCTTTGGCAGATAAGCTATCCATTCAATAGGTTGTGGTTTTCCCTCAGCATTAACCTTAGTCTTTGACGCACTCATTACTACTGACTTTGGATTTTGAAAGTTTTCGTCATAATAGGTCATAACAAGGAAACATCCGGCATTGCCAACCCACATGAGTTCCGTATTTTCGTCATTGTCAGCATCACCTTTTGTTTTGTCAACGAAAGTAACATATTCCATATCTTTCCAGTTACTTTCAAGTTCAACTGTAATTGACACATTCTGACCCTCGTAAGCGTCACAGTTCTCTCCGGTTGCCTCAAGCCAAGCAACCATGGTTATGTTTTGGGATTTAAGACCGTCAAGAGTAAAAAGAGGAGCACCTGTACCGAAATAGTAGTCGGAAAATGACCTGCCCTTTGCTTGAGTGGTTGTTGCCGAGCCGAGCGAATTAACAGAGCTTACTGCCTGACATTCGTCAGCGTAGCTGTCAATAATTGCAGTGGGATCAATAACGGTCGAAGCCTCAGCACTGTTTCTGATGAATGCAATCCTTATTGGGCAAGGATTCTGATATGCCAGATATGTCGATGGCTTTTTGTTGCCGTCAACAGTAATATGTGTTGCACCGTCATAAACTTCTGTCTTTTTTGTATATTTATTTGTTACCTCAACTTTGTAACTTTTTACATATACCTCAACCTGACCGCCTGTTTGACCGGTAAGGGTAAAATCGCTGTATATGTATCCGTTATTTTTATCTCCTACTGTGCCTTCACGAAATTTCATTTCGCTTGTGTCAACGCTTTGTCCTTCAACGCCGTATCCGCGATCTACAGGAAAAAACATATTGCGACCGTCAACACTTGATGCTTCTTTCAGCTTTGCCTGTTTTACGGTGATTGTATTTCTTATTTCTTCACCCTTATTAACTCTCATTCCGGCAGCAGATTCAAGAGAAAAGGGATCTGAATCAATAGTTGCCGTATCTCTTATTGTGAACCATGAAAAGGTAGATACTGCGAAAATACTTAAAACAAGAAAAAGAGCAACATATGAAGTCGTGACCTTTTTTGTGTTATTCAGTCTTGAGTCAACTAAACCGTTGAGAAAGTTACAAACCTTATCTTTCAACTTCATCAAAAATTCTCCTTTCCTACTTTAAAATCAACTTTATTTTGTCTCTTTTGTCAATACAAGATTAACCTTAAATTTTCCGTTTACAAGGGCAAGTCTTGCCTCTGCGTCTTCGCCCTCAATCCACATATTACAGGTTACCATAGCGCCGTAGTCGCCGTAGTATGGATCGGTATCGGTATCTGAGGACTTTTTAAGTTGTGCAATGTTTTGGTTTTGACCAAGCTCATAGGTAAATTTTCCGCCGTCAAAACCATCATTATTCACAACAAACGCCTTATCAACATCAGTACTGCTGACTGTGTGTTGTACTCTATTCGTGTCATAGTATACATGACTGTACGATTCTCCGCTTGGCATATCGTCTGACAAAGTGTACACGTCAGTCGTCTGCTCCAACAAGATATTCGGAGCCGGCAACCACAGGAGCTTTTTTAAAGGAGGAGCGGATTTATAGTCAACAACCGAAAATCTTACTGCACCAACTACGGAATCTCTTGAAAAATTACCGTACTTGCTTTTATTTTTAATGCCCGTACCGTCTTGACTTGTGAGTTGAGGAGCATCCGGTTTTATTGTTGATTTTTTGCCTATCGCTATATTATACTGCGATTTTGAACGAATGTAAAGGTCAAATGACAAATAATGCTGATTTGCAGCAGCTGGACTCCAATCTGCTTTTGTATCAACTTGAGCTTGACCGCCTGTTTGAATCAAAGCCGGTTTATAAAAATCTGTGCCGTCACTGGTTATTTCGGTCAACTGAAGATTCTCAAGAAATTTGCAATTAGTTTTATTAAGCTTAATATTACCCACTGTATATTCTGTGTCTTTAGGAGCCGGATCGTTATGCTTAACAACAGCAATTTTAATACCGTCAGGTGCCTGACACTCAACATTTATACCGTCGGCTTCGGCTGAACTCTTATCCGTAAACCACGCCTGAATGCCGCAAAAGCCGGCAAGTGCAACAGTGAACAGAACTATTAAATTTTTAGCAATCATTCTGCCCGTTTTTCTGTTGGGCGCAGTAGAGTTTTTCATTTTTGCCCCTTATTCTTTACCAAAGTAAACTGAAACAAATCCGTTTGCTTTCAGAGTTTTGTTATGGAAAACAGTTGTTTTTCTTTTGGTTGCATCTCTTACGATGTTTTCAAAATTCATCACAAACGGTCTGTCAACACCGGAGAATGTAATTACAATCGGCAGATTGCTCATACCTTTCAGCATTGAACACAAATCGTTAAATGCAACAGTAAGATCTGCCTGCTTTTTATAAACATTATATACGCTTGCGCCGCTCTGTGAAAAGCCTGCAAGCACAACACCCTTTTTACTTCTGCATATGCAAAGAGATCTTACGCTTTTCTGTGCGTTTATAAGCTCGTCTGCGATTGAAAGCTTGCCGAATTTTGCAAGCTCTTCGGCATATTTTGAAACAACTGCAACACTGCCGAAGCCGTAGTCACGAACGAACAAATCGCCTGTATCCTTGACAGATTTAATTTCATCCTTAGCAAGGCTGATTTTTTCGCTTGCTTTCTTTTCGGCTTTGCGAATTTCAGCCTGAGCCTCTTTTTTAACCTCGGCAACCTTGGCTTTCATACGCTTTTCACAAGCTTTTTCTGCAAGCTCAACCTTTTTGTCAACCGACTTATAAGCCTTTTTAAGCTCAGAAGCGTGAGCGGCATTGCTTGCGGCTGATGATTTAAGGTTGGCTTCCTTAATTTCAGCAAGTTCATTCTTGTGAGTTTCTTCTTTATCTGCAAGCTCTTTAAGATGCTTTTGCTCTGTTTCATTTGCCCTTGCGGCAAAGTCTGCATTCAGCTTTGCTACATAAGTGTTATGTTCAGCCTCTGCATCGTTGAATTTATGGTTAAGCGATTCAACCTCTGCCGAATGAGCATCGTTCATCTGCTGTTTTTCTTCAGCAAAATCGGCATTCATTTTGTCGACTGTTTCCTTATGCTGAATGCGTTCGGTTTGGAGAGTTTCAGTGAGCTTCTCATTTTTGTCAGACAAATCGGTAATCTTACGAGCGTCCTCTTCAATCTGCGCATGACATTTTTCAAGGTTTTCCGTAAGAGCCGTAATCTTTGCAAGCTGCTCAGCAACCTGAGTTTCAAGCTCTGCAATATGAGCCTTCTGCTCGGCGATAACAGTTTCCTGCTCTTTCACCTTTGTCTGCAAACGAGCATTCTCCTGCACAAGCACGAGAATTCTGTTATTTAATTCTACTATTTTTTTATTGAGTGTGTCAATAGTCTGATTGAGTTCATCAATCGTTTTATTCAACTCTTCAATAGTATCTTTTAACTGCTGATTTTCTTCCTCAAGCTCGGCAATTCTCTTTTCTGCCTCCATCAACTTGAGTTTTGTCTGCTGAAGCTCTTTCTTAACCTCTTCAAGTTGGTCTTCAAGAGCAGAAACCCTGCCCCTGAGAGTGAGAATCTGCTGTTCTTTCTGATCAATTATAACCTTTAAATTCTTGATTTCATTCGTGAGGTCAAGAATTTTCTTTTCGCGTTCACGGATTTCACGAAGGCGGATTTCCATCTCCTCTTTACGAACAGCATCAAGCTGTGCCTGCATAACCGCCTCGCGGGTCTTCTGCGGCTTTGATTCTTCCTCGGCAATTCGTGCATTTTCAGCGTCGTACTGTTCCTTAAGGATTGAACGAAGTCCCGGGTTTGTAGCAATAGACATCATAAAATGCTGGAATCCCATCGCAAAGTAAACATCCTGCTGAACAGTATCTGTCATTTTGCCGTTGTATTCCTCGCTTACAACCTCAAAGCCTTTACGCTTGTAACTGTCGAGAAAGTTCCACAGCTCAACCACTCTTTTAAAGTTGGGGTTCTTTTTGAGAAGGTTGGTCTGCATGAGCGGCGGACGAACCTCAGGCTCTTTTGAGATTTCCTTAATCAACTGAGTGTTTAAAAACTCATTAAGGGTTGTTCTGATTCTTCTGATTCGGTCAAAGTCCGAAAGCTGAGAAACATCAAGAACATCAAGGTCATCTGCAAGAGTTTCGTGAGATTCATTTATATAGTTAAGATTAAAATCTACTTTTTTCTCATTAAAATCAATGTGGCGAACCATAGAAATTTTATTATAGCTGTCGTTCGGCACATCTTTCATTTTTGAATATTTATCGTCAACAAAGTGAAGCGCTTTGCGAATCAGTGTCATAAGCACACGGTTTTCATAAATAGCAAAGCTTTCTTCACGCTCAATTGTGAGGATTTTGTTAGGCGTTACCATATCACCCTCAACCTTGGCGATAAAGTTAGTGTGCTGCGAAAGGTGCTTAACAGACTCGGGGCCAATCTTTTTTGCAAGCTCAACTCTAACAACATTGTCAACCTGCTTAATAAAACGGCGCTGTTCGTCTATTGCTTTCTGAATGTACGGAAGTGTTTCCTCAATGGCAACAACCCATTCCATATCAATTACCTTTTCGTTGGTCTTACCGTCGAGCTTATCCTCGCCCTTATCGCCGTCCTTAAGGCCTTCTGTTATGTAATTGTAAGTAAAATCATTTTTCAGAATGTCCTGCATATACATATATGCTCTGAAATATTTACCAAAATCAGCCATTGATTTTTCTCCAATCAGATAGTTTTACCGCTAAAGGGACAAAGTCCTTTCACCAAGCAAAGGGCGAACAGAGTTCGCCCTGAATTGCTAAAATTATACAAGCTTCTTGAGCATACGGAGATAATCCTTGCTCTCAGTCATATTTTCTTCGCCGAAAAGCTCGTCAATATACGCACAAAGGCCATCTATTTCATCACGAATGTATGAAAGATTGAGTGACTCAAATTTTCTAAATACCTTGCGGGCAAGAACATAGTCAAGACCGTCAAGCTCTGTACCGCCTGTTCCGACATAAGCAGGAACAAAGTCACGAAGCTGTTTTACAATACGGTTACCAAAAGCTATACGGAAATGCTCAATAACATAATCATCCAGAAGGGCAATCTTTTTGAGGTTCTCTTCCGAAACAACAAATTGAACCTTAGCGGCATTGAGGATGTACTCAAAATGTTTGTATGAAATGTATACAGAGTCTGTGAGAGGTGCTTCAAAAGGAACACCCTTTGTGTCGATGTTAATCGGCATAGCACGGTCATAAACCTTATCTGTGATAGCAAATGTCGAGTCATCGTTATTCGCAGTACCGATGTACCACATATTCGGCGGAATTTTGAGCTGACCGTTCACGATATGCTTCGGGTCAGACGGCCAAGAGTTCGGGATGATATCAACAACCCATTCATCTCTTGACGGCATTTCAAGAATTGAAAGCATCTCGGCAAAGTAATACTCAACTCGAGCGATGTTCATTTCATCGAGGATTACCGCATAGATGTTTTCGTTATACGATGCCTCATACATTGCACGGAGAAGCTCGGTTTCGTTGAACTTCTTTGTAAATTCGTTGAAGTAACCGAAAAGCTCTGTTCTGTCGCGCCATGACGGCTGAACGGAAGCAACGATTGAAGGATTGTTTACAAACTTACCAAAAGCGTAAGCAAGTGAAGTTTTACCTGTACCTGAAATACCCTGAAGGATAATAAGTCTGGTAGATGCAAACGCAGCAACAAAAAGTCTGATAAGCTTTATATCGTAGTAAAGACCAAGCTGTGAACAAGCAAAGAGTCTGAAACGCTCACAGAACTCGGGAAGTGTGATATCGTTGTCATAAACCGGCGGAACATAATCTGCCCAAAGGTGGTCGATTTCCGTAAGTTTGTAGAAACGGCTTTCGCCTGTGTCCTCTTCTTCGCCGTTGTTGAGCGACTCGATTTCTTCGCCTGTAAGCTCTGAAATCTCGTTGGGGTTAAGACCAATCTGTGAAACCTTCATAGAGAGAATCTTATCCTTTTCAAGGTTGAGTCTCATAACCTCTTTGTTGAGTGCCTGAACCTCTTTAACAAGAGAATCTGTATCTTTTCTTCTTCTGTGCGAACGAATAAACTTTTTTACAGCGACGACAATAAGCCATACGCAAAGTGCTAGCACAGCTACCAGAAGCACAATGGCAATAATCGCAATTACCCATGCGAGGCCGCCAAGCTCCGTGGTATAGGCATTAATAATGTTTACATAAGCGGAAAAATCAAAGGCATTGCCTACTCCGCCAAATAACCCGGTGATTATTGACCATAATGAGCCAAAAAACTGACCGAGAAATTCAAAAAGAAATTTAAATACTGTATCCACGGTACTTCGTCTCCTTAAAAAAATCTACTCTCATCTTTTGTGTAAGAACACATTTCTAAATTCCTATCTGAAATCTGTCATAAAGGACAGATTCTTCAAGGCGGGCGGCCGATGACCGCCCCTACAGTATGTAACTGTATTTCTTTCTCAGCTCTGAGACTGAGAAAGAAATATACCGTTACGATAAACGCTATGAATGCGTTAGGGACAAATTTGTCATAACTTAATCGGAATTATCAGCGGAATTATCGCCATCAGCAGGTGTTTGTACCTCAGGCTCATTTTCCTCCTTGTCCTGATTTTCTCCGACAGAGGCAAGATATTCCTCAATAGCTCTCTTTTTCTGTTCTTCGGTAAGCTCTGCGGAATCAACCGCAAGCTTTGCCTCTTCGAGAGTTTTTTCTTTATTGTAGGCAAGCAGGTTGAGAACAACACGGATTGCTTCATAAACAAAGAAAATAATCATCGGAAGCAGAACGCAGAGGAAAAATCCAAGCTGAGTTCTGATAAAGCTTAAAAAGTTACCCACGCCGCCAATCTTCGTACCTGTGTATTTGGCGACAATTGATGAAGAAGTTTGAAGATCCTTATCGGGCTCGGGGTTGGTTTTCTTATTGTCACCCTGTGTTCTGTAGTAGGTAATGTTGTCGTCCTTAACAACCTCTACAATTCGGTGAGTGTTAAGAACGGACTCACCGTTGACTGTGATTGGGAATGTAACAATGTCACCTTTCTGATATTCATATGAAGGGTCATTTGTAACATCACTGAAAATTAAATCACCAACGTTAATTGTGTCCTCCATTGAATCAGTCTGAACGCTGAGGGGTGCAATGCCGAAAATATTGGGGACCCCTGATGATTTAGATGTTAATGATAATGTAACAATAAGTATTGATACTACCAAAACCAGTATAACAACAATATCTATAATAACATTGATTATCTTTTTTAACACTTTTTTCATGCAAGGGGACTCCGATCAAATAATTTGCTTAATATTATGTTTTACTAACTGTTAATTTATAAATTACTTATCAGCTGTAATTGTGAACTTGATGTTTGGCATCGCGTTACCAGCATTTGCATCCTGGCAATCCTCATCCTGGCCTTCAAACCATACGATAAGCATATAGTACTTAGCATCATTCTGATTAAGAGTACCAGCATTAACAGAGATTGAGTTACTCTTTGTTGAAACAGCTGCATCAGCTGCTTTGATTGCACCTTGTGTGTCTTTTACGCCTGTACCAACATATTCAACAGGATTAGCAGCGTCATCAGCAGCAGCACCGTAAATGTTCTTTCTAAAATCATCAGCACTTACAACCGTTGCATTTTTACGAGCGTCGTCTGCTGTACAATCAGAAGGAACAAGAGCTACACGGAGGTAGTTTTTACCTTTTGTAACAGCTGATTCATTAATTGTTGCTGTAATCTTAACATTATTAGCAGGCTCAGCACCTGTGTTCTTAACATTGAGCATATTGCAGAATACATTGTCTTCAGCAGCAGGTGTACCAACATCAGTAATTTTCTCACCGTTTGTAGCAGCACCTGACATACCATTTACAGCCTGAGCTTTGTACCAGTTTTCACCGTCATATGATGATGCCGGCTGGAGAAGATTTGGAGCTTCATCTGAACCAAAGCTATAGTTGAGGTTGTCTGTCCAAGGAGAAGTTCTGCTTGATACTAAGAGCAATGACTTCTTAGATGTCTGAACAGAGATACCTTTTGCCTGAGTTGTTGTGTCAGTTGTGAACCATGCAAATGTTGCAGTTCCGAGTGCGAGCATTGCCACGAGGAGCATTGCTACGGAAGAGATTAATAATCTCTTTCTTGATGTTGTTTTCATAGAGAAATTCCTCCTAAATAAAATTAATTTTTGTCCCTAAAACACCATAGGGATTTTTTGCTATATCAGTGCCGAGGCACATAATACCAAGTTGATGTAATACTGTACCGAAAATTACGGTTTTGCTGTGGATTCTTCATCGTCACGAACCGAGAACAGCATTCTCATTCTTACATGACCGTTTCGGATATCGTCGATACATTCGGGGTCGTTACCCTCAATCCAAATTACGATTGTGTATTTATCAATATCGCCAACCTTGAATTTTTCGGTTGATGTTTTATAAACTTCCTTATCGCTTACAAACTTTGTGCAATCGGTTTCGGCTTTACTTCTGTCTTTGTACTGACCTTTGCCGTAAATTGAGCTCTTGCCGTTTTTGTAAATCATAACTCGGGTTGCTTCATCTGCCGACTTCGCCGCACCTGTGATTTCAAGCACTGCGTCATAGTCAAGCTCGACCTCTCCGTTATTTTTACAATAGAAAGTATAAGCAACATAGTTTTTGCCGTTGTGCGCACCGTCCTTGCTTGTGTCAAGGTCAACAGGAAGCCATGAATATGTAATGTTTGTAACATCCTTAACCTGCTTCGCTGTAAGTGAAGCACACTGAGTTTTGAAGTCAGCGTCTTCGCTAAGCACGATACCTTTTTTTACGGCAGGAGAATCAATGCTGATAATCAAGTCGCCCCATTGCGTTACAAGCGTTGAAACAATGAACAGAATAAGAAGAATGATTATGCAGACCGAAAGGATAATGCTCAAAAGCCGTCTGCGCTTTTTGTATTTTACAATCTCGATTGAATCATTTTTCACATGAAAATGTTCAATCTCGGCATCTGCCATTTTCTTATCGTTTAAGCGACTTAACTCCTCGGGAGTAATCGGTTGTTCAATTTTTGGTTTCTTTTTTCCGAACAAGTTTTTCTCTCCCCTCAAAGTTGTATCCGTTTAACTGTCGGATTGTGCGTATTTCATTAACCCATAATTTTTCTCCTGTCTGAAATCTGCGTTGAATGACAGCTTCTCCAGGGCGGGCGGCCGATGACCGCCCCTACGGGATCTTGTTTAATTATGATATTGGTTTATTGTCCTTATCGCATCCGATAAAGCCAAGCTGTACAGAAAGCTGTGCATCCTGAACATCGTCATCACACTCGGGGTCGTTACCCTCAATCCAAAGGCGAACTGTTACCTTAACAGGTTCGAGCTGATTAAGATGGAAAAGTCTTGTGTTGTTAGAGTAAACCATTGAACCTGACGGCAAATCAAAAGTTGTCTGTCCGTTTACGGGAGTGCTTCTGTTCGGCTCATAAATTGTTGTGCCGTTGCCTGTTCCCTCGGCTGTGAAATCAACTCTCGCACAATTTACTACATCAGCCTTTGCACCGGTTGATTCTGTCGATACCTTTGTACCGTCATCAGCGCCTGCTTTTGTGCTTTCGGTTGTGAGGTGAACCCACATTTCCTCGGTTGCGATGAAGTAGCATTCAAACTCAAGGTAGCTGTGCTTGTTAGGCTCTCTGACTGTGCCGCGCTGATTGGTGAACTCTGTACCCTCTCTTGTTGTAACAGGGTCAAGCACCGTATCTTCAAGGCTTGAACCGTGCTTTTTAAGGTAATCGTCAATCATTTCATTTGTGATTACCTTGCCGTATTTTTCAAGGTCTTTTCCGTGGTTTTCCATACTGACTTTAAGTTGTGCGGCAAGGCTGATATTGAGGTCAAGCTTGTCCACACCTGCAAATGTATTTACCGTGAACCACGCAACCGTTGCTGTTGTCATTGAAAGAAGGGTTATGATTGCAACAAAAACAATCAGCCTTTTTCTCTTTTTAAATGGAACTTTATCGCTGACCATCTTATCAATAATCCTGTTAAAAAGGCCCATAAAAAACCCTCTCCTCTTAAAAAATAATGCACTAAAATGGCACACCGCTGTACAAAATATAATAATATTCTATACCTTCAACGCACATTTTGCAATATTTATTTGTCCTCTGTCATTTTTTTTGGATAAATTCACAAGATTTTCACATTACATTTGTGCATTCCTCTAAACTTTTCTTTTTCGATTATATTTTAACGGACTTAATCTGCTTGTCTTTTATTCATATTCTAACCTTTAAAATGATATAAAAAAACAAAAAATCCCCTTTAATTAAGGGGATTTTAGGTTTACAATAATAACAAACGACATTTAATTAAATTTGAGGCAAAAGTTACAACCGTGTCTGTCTCTTATACACATCTCCGAGCCCACGAGACA
>ERZ1027070.601-NODE-601-length-15913-cov-8.044835_pt1 | contig 15913 bp, 13 predicted proteins | sample MGYA00519419_ERZ1027070 | MGnify/ENA primary metagenome ERZ1027070 (study PRJEB26926, sample SAMN06164837) | human gut metagenome | biome: ENVO:00009003; feature: ENVO:2100002; material: ENVO:00002003 | host: Homo sapiens | place: USA | collected 2012 ...
TCGTCGGCAGCGTCAGATGTGTATAAGAGACAGAATATAAAGTTGCAACGATGAAAAATGTAATTTTAGAAAGGCACAAAATGAAGATAGAAGATATTATTACCATTATGACGGGAACTCCTCAATTTAGAATAAAAGAATCTTTGTCAGATACGGCGCCGACTTATTATTTTTACGGTCAGCAAGAACTTGAAAATGATATAGTGAATCTTGAATTAAGCAAAGAAAGTCCAAAATCAATATCGACCTTAGATGAGCTTAATTTGGTGCATGAAGGCGATATTTTATTTAGCTTGATTTCTGGTAGGACGACTATTGTAAACAAAAAACATCAGGGATATTTGTATACACAAAATTATGTTAAGCTGATACCTAAAAATGTTGTAGGCAGCAAATATCTGGTATACCTGTTGAATGAAAGTGACTTGATAAGAAAGCAGTGGTCAAAGGGATTACAAGGTTCGGCTGTCTTAAAACATACAGTAAAACAGTTACGAGAACTTGAGTTGCCAAAAATTCACTCTTATGAGAAACAGAAAATTATCGGAGATATTTATTTTAAACAATTACGGCTGCAAGCATTAAAAATGAGAGTGGCTGACGCAGAAAAACTATTAACAATAGAAAAACTTAAGGGGGTAAACTTATGACTGAAAACCGCTTTGAAACAGAATTGATTCAGTACATTACAACAGGAACAATATCAAATCCGAAATGTTTAGAGGGTATTCCGGAATTTACAGTTATAGGACTTGGAAATAGGGTTGTAAAAACAAAACTCTGGAAATATGAACCTGACATAAAAACCACACCACAGCTTTGGGAGAATTTTAAGAAGATACTTGAGCAACACAATCAAAATGTTTTGGAAAATCCCATGAGCGATGCAGAGTTCAATCAGGTTAAAAAAATCATTTCCGATTTACACACACCGTATGAAGCAGGTCAATTCCTTTATGGATTAAACGGAGTATCTCAAATTGAGGTAGATCTTGATGACGGCAGACATGTTTTTTTGACAGTATTCGATCAAAAACAGATTGGTGCCGGTGATACAGTTTATCAGGTGGTAAATCAGATTGAGCGTCCCGCAGTTATAAACGGCAAGATGAACCGCCGTTTTGATACTACTCTTCTGATTAACGGATTGCCGATTATTCAGATTGAAGAAAAACGAGATACCCATGATGTTAACGAAGCGTTAAATCAAATGCACCAATACATTGACGAAGGTCAGTATAGCGACATTTTTTCAATGCTGCAGATTCTTATTGCAATAACTCCAAATAATGTAAAATATATGGCTAATACAACCTCCGAGAGGTTTAACAAGGATTTTGCATTTAACTGGCAGCGAGAAGATAATACCATTGTAAGAGATTGGAAAGAGTTTGCCGATTCAATGTTATCAATTCCAATGGCTCATCAGATGGCAACCAATTATATGATACTTGACGGCACACCGAACAAGCAGTCATTAAAGGTTATGCGTCCGTATCAGGTTTATGCAACACAAGCAGTTATCGAAGGCCTTAAAAATGTTGATTTTGAATTTGGCGATAAAAAGGTCGGTTATATTTGGCATACCACCGGATCAGGAAAAACAATTACATCCTTTAAGACAGCTTGGTTGGCAAGCCGTATGCCAAAGGTTGACAAAGTAGTTTTTGTAGTTGACCGTATCCAGCTGACAAAACAAACAAATGAAAATTACAAAGCTTACGATCCCGACGCTACTGATGACTTTGACGGTATTGTACAGGATACCAATAATACAACAGATTTAAGCCGTAAACTAAAATCAAAATCTAACGGTATTATAGTTACATCCGTTCAAAAATTGGATACGCTTGTTAAGAGAAAATCGTTTAAGTCGCCTGAAAAAAATATTGTCTTTATAGTTGATGAGGCACACCGTTCCACAGCCGGAGATTCTTTCAAAAATATTCAAAATTCATTTAAGCGTGCCGCATGGGTAGGCTATACGGGAACACCGACATTCGATGAAACAACTAAAGGCCTGAGAACGGAAGATATTTTCGGAAGACCACTACATAAATATACAATCCGTGAGGCTATTGCAGACAGAAATGTCTTGGGATTCAAAGTTGACTTTGAAACTACCATTCCCGAAGATGTTATGAAAGAAAAATATCTCCCATCATTCTACAGAGAAAAGTATCCGGATTGGTCGGAAGAAAAAATCAATGCAAAGATTGATAACCTGACGCCCGAAGATATGGACGATGCTGTTGAACCGAGTTTTTATGACGAGAATCCAAAGCATGTTGAATTGGTAGTAAAAGATATATTCGACAAGTGGCAAAATCGTTCAAATGACGGCAAATACAACGCACTTTTTACTACTCATGTAGGCGGCGGAAAAGCCAGCACACCAATGGCAATGATGTATTATAACGAATTTAAAAGAGTCAACTGTGAGCGTAAAAAACAGGGGCTGCCAACCCTAAAAGTGGCAGTAACATTCAGCGTTAACAACACAAACAACAATAGTATGCTTGATACCAACAAAGCCCTGTATCAAGCAATTACAGAATATAATACCGAATTTCGTACAAAGTTTGATATGAATGATGTGTCGGGATATACTCAGGATGTAATTTCAAGATTGAACAAAACCGCAAGCGATGGCAATTTTCTTGATTTGGTAATTGTTGTAGATCAGCTCCTCACAGGCTTTGATGCACCGCAATTGAATACCTTGTATGTTGACAGAACATTAAAGGGTGCAGGACTTATTCAGGCATATTCCAGAACAAACAGAGTAGCGGATATGCAGGAAAAGCCGTGGGGACGAATTGTCAATTACCGTTGGCCCGCACAAAATGAGCGACTTATGAACGAAGCTCTTGCAATTTACGCAAACAAAGATTCCGCAAATCTTTCTGATGAAGAAAGAAGCATTCAAAATGTTCAGAACGGTATCACCGCCCCTAAATTTGATGATGTTTTAAGTGATGTCAAAAATACCGTGGAAAAAATTTCTGATTTGACAAATGAATTTAATCAACTGCCACCGTCTGAAAAACAGAAAGATTTTATGATTGACTTAATTCGTGAGTATAACGCAGGAATGGCAAAGCTCAAGCAGTATGCTCCCGAAAGTGATGAAAACGAGGGATTTGACTACAAAAATCCTGATGAACTGCTTGAAAAAATCGGAATAACTCCCGAACAGGAGAAAAAGCTGACAACTGTTCTCACAAATGAGCTTAAAGATTATATTTCAAAGAAAGAGAATATTCCGATTTATCAGATAGAACTTCGTATGACTCATATCAAGGATGTTAAGATAGATTACGATTATCTTACAGAATTAGTAAATGAGCTGTTAAATGCTGTACATAACGGCAATGAGCAGGAGGCAGACGAAACCAAGGAGAAGATAGATCAGTTTGCAAACGGACTTGATGACCGTATGTATGCCGCAAAGATTATGAATGCCGCAGACGCTATCAGAAAAGGTGATTATCCTCCCGAGGGCTCAAACTTTAAATATCCCGCAAAACTTAAGAATTGCGAAACAGTAATCAGTGCAGCCAACACTATAAGCGTTGACAGAGTATTTCTTGAATTTAGAAATAAGTGGGGCATTACGGAAGTAATTACCAGTGCCGGAATGAGAGTCCTATTCAGCCGTCACCGTTATGGTAAATTTGATTTGGACGATGCAGGTGAAATAAGCGATATTATTAAAAGAGCAAGCGCAGATTACAAAACCATGGCACTTGATGAAGAAGTGCAGACGCTTTCAAAAATCAAGTATCGCAACAGTTTGCGAGATGCAATATATAAATTAGCCGATAAAATGGCAGAGAGGTAAGAAAATGAAAAAATTAATAATCGGAGGAAAAATATATGAGTGAAAAAAAGAATGTTCCTAAGCTTAGATTCCCCGAATTTACTGAACCTTGGGAACAGCGTAAGCTGAAAAATATACTGGTTAGCTTGCAAAATAATACTCTTTCTAGGGCTGATTTATCGAATGAAACCGGTGTTGCAAAGGATGTTCACTATGGTGATGTGCTTATTAAGTTTGGAGAAGTTTTAGATATAAGCAAAGAGAAACTTCCAATGATTACAGATGAAAAGGTACTGACCAAATATAAAACCTCATTCTTACAAAACGGGGATGTGGTTGTAGCTGATACAGCAGAGGATACTACTGTCGGAAAATGCAGTGAAATAGCGGAATTGAACGATGAAGTTGTTATATCTGGACTTCATACTATTCCATACAGACCAGTAGAAAAATTTGCCACTGGATATTTAGGATATTATCTAAATTCTGATTCTTATCACAATCAGTTGATACCTTTAATGCAAGGGATAAAAGTTACATCAATTTCAAAATCTGCTATGCAAGATACAAATATTATTTATCCTAACTCAAAGGAAGAACAGGCTAAGATTGGAAAGTATTTTATTACCCTCGACAACCTTATCACCCTTCATCAGCGTAAGTTAGACCATGTAAAGGATTTGAAAAAATCCATGCTCCAAAAAATGTTTCCAAAAAATGGTCAGCTATATCCGGAGGTGCGATTCCCTGAATTTACTGACGCTTGGGAACAGCGTAAGCTGGGAGAAATCTCAGACAAAGTAACCAAGAAAAATCAAGATGTTGTGGTTGACGAGGTTTTTACAAACTCAGCAGAATATGGCATTATTTCACAGAGAGATTTCTTTGATAAAGATATTGCTAACACCGAAAATATAGATGGATATTATGTCGTGGAACCTAATGATTTTGTGTATAATCCGCGAATTTCAACAACTGCACCATTTGGTCCAATTAAAAGGAATAAGCTTGAAAGATCAGGAGCGATGTCACCTCTCTATTATGTTTTCAGACCTAATAATGTAGATTTAAGTTACTTGGAATGGTTTTTTCAAACAAGTTGTTGGTATCCTTTCATGAGATTTAATGGCAATTCTGGTGCGCGTTCTGATAGGTTTGCTATAACAGATAAAATATTCAACGAAATGCCGATTTCGTTACCACAAGATATTGAGGAGCAAAAGCGAATAGGTATGTTTCTCACTACCCTTGATACCCTTATCACCCTTCATCAGCGTGAGTTAGATCACCTCAAATTATTAAAAAAAGGCATGTTACAACAAATGTTTGTATAAGAAAAAGAAAGGACAGAAAAAATGAGCGATTTAGAAACTATAAAATCCAAAGTGTGGGCAATGGCTAACGAATTAAGAGGTAATATGGATGCCTCAGAGTATAAAAACTATATTTTGGCATTTATGTTTTACAGATATTTGTCTGAACATCAAGAACAGTATTTGCTTTCAAATAATGTAATTGACCTTGAAGATGGGCAGACGATAAATGAAGCCTACAAAGCAATGGCTGTTAGCGAAGATTTGGCAGATTATATCAAAGATATATCGTCTGCCCTCGGTTATGCAATTGAACCAAATGACACATGGGCTTCTCTTGTGGAGAAAATTGAAAACAGCGAAGTTATACCAAGCGATTATCAGACGATTTTCGCAAATTTTGAGGAACACGCTAAGCTTAACAAAGAGGCAGAAAAAGATTTTAGGGGCGTTTTTAATGATGTAAACCTCGGTGATTCAAGACTCGGTTCTTCAACAAACGAGCGTGCAAAATCCTTAAATCGTATTGTAAAACTCGTTGATAGTACTCAGTACAAATCAGATGACGGCAAAGATATTCTCGGAGAAATTTATGAATTTTTAATAGGTAGATTCGCTGCTACTGCGGGAAAAAAAGGCGGAGAATTTTATACTCCTCATGAGGTGTCAAAGGTTTTGGCGAAAATAGTTACCGATGATGTCAAAGAATCAGACAGCGTATTCAGTGTTTATGATCCCACCTGTGGTTCAGGCTCTTTGCTTTTGACAGTTCAGGACGAAGTACCGGGCGGAAACAATACAGGTGCTGTTAAGTTTTACGGACAGGAACTCAACACAACTACATACAACCTTGCACGAATGAATTTAATGATGCACGGAGTATCATTCCAGAATATGAGCTTATCAAATGCCGACACTCTCGAGAGCGATTGGCCGGACGGTCCCGATGTAAAGGGTATTGACCACCCCCGTTCATTTGATGCTGTCGTTGCTAATCCGCCGTATTCGGCACATTGGGATAACAGCGAAACCAAGTTGAAAGATCCACGCTTTAAGGATTACGGAAAGCTTGCACCAAAGACAAAGGCTGATTATTCATTTGTCCTTCATGGCTTGTATCATCTTAATGAGGAGGGAACAATGGCAATCGTTCTCCCTCACGGTGTTCTTTTCAGAGGTGCAGCGGAAGGAACTATCAGACAGAATTTAATTGAACATCCAAGCGGAAATCGCATTTATGCTATCATCGGTTTGCCGTCAAATCTTTTCTACGGAACAGGTATTCCCACTATTATTATGGTGTTAAAAAAGAAACGCACAGGCAAAGATATATTGTTTATTGATGCGTCAAATGATTTTAAAAAGGAAAAAAATCAGAACAAGCTTACTGCAGAGAATATTGACAAAATTATTTCAACATACCGTGAAAGAAAGGATGTTCCAAAATATGCACATTTAGCAAGCATTGAGGAAATTCGCCAAAATGATTATAACCTCAATATTCCTCGTTATGTAGATACAACTGAGGAAGAAGAGGAAATTGACATTGATGAGGTCAGAAAGTTAATTGCTCAGGATAAAAAGGAAATTGAGGAATTAGAGGCTCAAATTGCAGAACAGTTTAAATTGCTTGGTATTTAAATAATTACATTTAACAGAGAAAGCTTGCAACATTTTTGTAGTTGCAAGCTTTTTCCCTATCATCAGCGTGTTAATGTTGTTTATGAGTTAAGATTAGATAAAGACCGCATTATGATGTCAATATCCTTGCTTTCCAGTTCCTGAATGATATGAAGATAAGTTTTTTGTGTGGTTGTCATATTTGAGTGACCTAATCTTCGGGCAACACTTGCAATCGATACTCCGGCAAAGAGCAAAAGTGATGCATGTGTATGGCGTAGTCCGTGAATTGATATTATAGGCACCTCTGCGTTACGGCAATGTTTTGCGAGAATACTGTTTGCTGTAGAATTATATACCTTTTTGCTTACAAAAATAGGTTTATCTTCCGGCAGATGCTTAATCAGTTCCGCAAATTGAATTACCGTTTGCCAATCCAAAGGAATTTTTCTGACAGAAGATTCATTTTTGGTAGGGAGAAAGCCTCCGTTACCCTTATAATCCCATGTTTTTGAAACAGATAACAGTTGTCGGCTTAAATCAAAATCTTTTGGAGTAAGTGCCAAAGCCTCAGAAAAACGCATGCCTGTTTTTGCAATCAGCAGGATAAACCAGTCCATGTTGATTTGCTCTGTAAGATTAAGATCATCTAACAATTTATGAAGTTCGTACTGATTTAAAAATTTTGGCTTCTTTTCACGAGGTGTCTTACCTTTGATAATAGCCTTTCTCGTTGGGTCATGAAGAATTAAACCTTCATCTACGGCATCAAGAATTGCACATTTTAAATGATGATGAAAGTCCATGGTTGTTTGTCTTTCGTGTTCGGTTGCATAATCATTCAATAGTTTTTGATATGTAATGCGGTCAAGGTTGCTTATTTCAAGTTCAGGTATCAATTTTACTAACCACTGATGAGCCATATTGTATTTATTCATTGTTACCGGACGGATAGCCCCCTCCTTATATACAGAAATCCACTGCTTATAGTAATCGCAAAATAACATGTTGCTTTTGATAATGGTGTTTTGCATATGTCAGCACCCCTTTTAAAATAATTAATTCACACGCCAATGCAGGATTATAACCATTATCGAATAATACTATGGCATTAGTCAAATTTATTGCACCCAACTTACGCTGATGAAGGGTGATAAGGTGGTCGAGGTTACGAAAATACCTACCAACTTTAGTTTGTTCTTCTATAGTAGGGACTGGAATGCAAACCTCCATAACCTTATTTTTGGAAATATTATATCTTGATATTCCTTGAGCCAAAAAAGTCATTTCTTTTCTAAATGAATCTGCTCGTAAAACATATGCCAGATAATTTAAATCAAATTTTTCAGTAGGTCTGTATCCAAAGCAAAAGCTATTTAGGTAGATATTATCGGCATCTTCAGGCATTACACTTGACATTCCAACTTCATCAGGGGTTTCAGATGAAGTTGTAAAAAAAACATCGCCTGCCTTAACGGATTTTTGTTTTTTATCTATTTCTATAGATTCTGTCATTGTCAAATCCGCAATAGGATTAGAAAAAACATTCATATATGTTATAAATTTAGCTTCCCCATGTCCAAAATCGTCCTTCGTTTTTCCAGATAATCCATTGAAAGTTGAACCCATATCTCCCAACTTACGCTGTTCCCAAGCGTTATTATTTTTCTCTTTGACTTCTAATAAATTTCACTAAGACAGAAATTTAAATATTTTGTTAGTTTAAAATGCTATTGCTTGGGAACAGCGTAAGTGGATAGATACAGTGGATATTTCGACGGAAATGGTTGATCCTACTTCCGGTGAATATGATGATATGCCACATATTGCACCTGGAAATATAGAGTCATTTACGGGTAGAATTTTAGACAATGTTAAGACCGTAAAAGAGGAACAACTTATTAGTGGGAAGTTCAGATTTAGACCTAATGATGTTGTATATGGAAAGATAAATCCTCAACTTGGAAAATACTTTTATTCCTGTGTTAATGGGCTTACCAGTGCAGATGCATATGTTTTTAATGGAAAACATGGGATAACACAGAAGTTTTTATTTGCACTACTACAAACAAGTGATTTTTTTAAATATTCTGTATCTGTTTCAAAACGTTCAGGTATGCCTAAGATTAACAGAGATGAGTTGAATGCCTATGTATTTCTTGCTCCAAGAGAAGAAGAGCAAGATAAAATAGGGAGCTTCCTTTTAAATATCGACCATCTTATCACCCTTCATCAGCGTAAGCAAGAACGAATATAATATTGAATTTTATAAGGCCAAGACCTTTTTAGAGTGATTTTTAATTCTACTTGCTATTGCAATTTGTAGAAAATAAATTTTATGCGAGTCCGACAAATCACTTGAAAAGAGCTAATGTTATAATATAATAAAAGCAGACATATAACCGTCAGTTGTCCTTATGAAGAGGTTTGCTTTGTCAGCAGTAAAAAGACGAGGGCTGTTGTGGTGAGGTTAATATTGTAAGTGACCATCGCTGCTTCAGTAGATTTAGGATAATGCTCATTATGATTTAACATAGTGGTCCTCTTATCTTTGTCGTGTTGCAATTTTGCATTGTAACAAGATTACATGCTGGGGAATCACTTAATGCTTGAGATAGTATCAATAGAAGGCAGGACTGAATGGGTGAATTGCGTTCAATTTATCCGTCGTGAGAGATAAATATGAAGAATAAAAGGTACACTTTGATGTGTATCTTTTTTTCGTTGAGAACTATGGTTTGGTTTTATGATTAGGCATTTACTGACGAAATAGTAGTTAATTCCTAAAGTAACTAAAGCAAAAAACACTTGAAAACGAAAAGATAATGTGATAATATATAGGTGTTGACAATGTACAGTCGTTTCCTTTGGATAGGTTAGAATTCGTCAAGCTGTAAAACGATTAGATTGCAGAAAAGGCTAATACTCAAGAGAAGTATGTACCGCTGCAATATTGCCGGTCGCAGTCCGCATATAGTGAAATATGAGGGACGCTGTGATTAATTAGTATCTGATTATTAATCAGATCGTGAGACACATACTGATTTATGTGTCGCCCACTTGTTTGAGATTTTTTGAAAATCAAGAGAACAAGTAAGCCCCTGAAGGATAGTTGTATCCGATTATGGGTGCGTTTAAAAAACAAAGACAGACCTAAACTATTATATAAGGGATAACAAGGGATTGTGAAGAAATGAAGTTTAAGACTCCATTCTTTGTAGCTCCTTTTTATTTATAAAAGTGTAGAAGCACTTCGTATGGTCAAGCATTGATTTGTGACGGTGTCACATTGAGATATTTGAAAAAGAGAGATTGCATTAAGATGGGGACAGTATGCCCTTTTAAATACTAAAAACAGAATATTGTATATAAAGAGAGTACAATTTTTATTTGTACTCTCTTTTTGTTTGCAAGATAATGCCACATCCCGACAGCCGTGTTAAGGAGGCGATAAGAAAATAAAGAACGACATCAAATTAAGATGTTATTAACAGTGATAAAGTAAAAACATAGGTTAAAACAGACCTGATAACAGATAAAAATGAACTATGTGCAGTTGCCTCACGTAAAATTTAGGCAAACGCCCGTGATGTTTGGGCGCCGATTCAGTCGGCAAAAACATCAATTCAAAATGAAAGGAGTTATTATATGCAATATAAACTTTTGGTTTATACATGGCTATTGCGTTTTGTGGGCAATCATGAAAAGCGATGCCGCAATTACTTTATCTACTGAAAAATTTATTGAACAGATCAAAGCCGATACAATCGGTTTGGCGTTTACCAAGCTTCTTGAAGCAATGAATGTTTCAAGAGCTGATTATAGAGATGCGTACGGATTTGGCGAGGGAACTGTCGATCACATAGTAAACCGATATGATCTTGATATGAAACCCGACACAATAATTCGTGCAGTTTTGGTGCTTAATGTCGATTACAGACTGAGCAAATTTCTGCTCAATAAAGCAGGAATTTGTGAGGGTAACTGCCCCGCATCAAAAATATATTGGAGCGTTTTAAAGAAAGTCAATTCTGATTTTATTCCGTATTACAGCAAAAATATAAATTTTTTCGAAGAAGTTCCGAATACGATTAACGAAATAAATCAGAGAATAGATGAAACGATTGATAAAATGCCGATTTCGGATAAAAAGAAGGGGGAGTATAAGAAAAAATATAGAATTAAAGATGCATTAGCTGTATGAAAAATTTTTTATTATAGCACATAATGCGAAAAAAGGGAACACAGTAAATCGCCTGTTGAATGTAATTTGCCGATGATATAATTTAGCTGTCATCGATGATAAATTATTTTTCGGAGGTAAAATTATGAATATCAATTTAGTTGAAATTGATGCCAACAAGACTGTCGGCAAAAATCCTGTACTTGTTGATGTTGCACCGTCATATGTCTATGAGAACGGCAAGAGAACAGGTGAGGTCAGCGGATTCAAATACACCGTTGCCTTGCCTGATAAGGCTTTTGAAAAGCTGACGATCAAGATTGACGGCGAGTGCAAACTTGAAAAGCCTGATGACAGGCATTATCCGGTGGTCATCTTTGACGGACTTGAGATGCGTCCGTATTGGACTCCCGAGGGCTACAAGGTTTCTGCAACGGCGAAGAATATTCGTACTGCCAATGCGGGAAAGGCTTAAACTGCACTAAGTCAGTCTTTGCATGGTGTGCCTTAAGCACACCGTGCAGAGACTCTGCGATAGGGGTAGTATTACCCCTATCGTAGCAATGTAGCAGTAGCAGGGAGGTTTTTATATGGGCAGTTCAAATCCTCAGTCGAGGAAGTGGCTGTTGACCATAAATAACCCTGACGATTACGAGCTTGACCATAATTCGGTCAAGAATACTCTGCATCTGTTCAGTCCCGATTATTTTTGCCTTGTGGATGAAATTGCAACCACAGGAACAAAGCATATGCACATTTTCATTTACTCAAAATCGCCGATTCGCTTTTCAACATTGAAGAACAGGTTCCCTGTTGCGCATATTGACAAGGCTAACGGCAGTGTAATGGAAAATCGTGACTATCTCCGCAAGGAGGGCAAGTGGCAGGGTTCTGATAAGGAACAGACGAATCTTATTGATACTTTTGAAGAGGTTGGTAATGTTCCAAAGCCTGTTGATGAAAATTCTCCCGATATGTCTGCTCTGATTGAAGAAATCGAAAACGGACTCGATACCTACGAAATTATCAAGCTCCATCCAAAATATGCCTTTCGGATAAAAGAGATTGATACACTCAGGCAAACAGTTCTTTCAAATATGTTCCGTGAAAAGAAAAGACAGGTTACCGTTTACTATATTTACGGAAAGTCGGGAACAGGCAAGACAAGGGGGATATATCAAAAACACAGAGCACCCGATATTTGCAGAATTACTGCGTATCGCCGTAGTACAGGGATAAATTTTGACAGCTATCACGGACAATCTGTACTCGTTTTTGAAGAATTTGTGTCACAGATTCCGATAGAAGATATGCTGAATTATCTTGACATTTATCCTCTTATGCTTCCGGCAAGATTCAACGACAAAGTTGCTTGCTATGACACGGTGTATATCACCTCAAATATTTCTCTCGGTGAGCAATACAGCGAGGTTCAGCATTATAAGCCTGAAACATGGAAAGCCTTTCTGCGAAGAATAAACTTTCTTGTGGAATATACCGATGTCAATACCTACACGGTTACTGAAATCAACAAGGTGAAAGAGGTTAAAGCGGATGATTGATAACAATGACAAATCAAGCCTTCATAATCGGTGGAATATGCGTATCCTCGGTATATATTTCACAAACGGACTGAAAAGAATTTTCGGCAAAAATTCGGGCAGAGTTGTTGTGATTATCTATCTTGCATTTTGTTTGATTTTCTGGGAATGTCGCTATTCAATCTGGCAGCCTTACGGTTACTTTCAGAATTTGCAGAAATTTATGACTTCTGTGCTTGTATTTATTTTGATTCCGTCAGTAACATTTGCCCTGACCTTTTTAATCGGTATGCCGTTTGGCTCAATCGGTGTCAGCAACAATCTGCACAGAATAGGATTTGTAAATTCCGCAGGAGAAGCACCGTTGCTTTTGTCAAAATCAGTTGATAAAAGCAATGACAGGGTTATGATTCTCAAATTCAAAACCTTTGGCATTCCTCTGTCGGAATGGACTGATAATCAAGACAGAATAGAATCTGCACTCAATATACATATTGATGAGATGCGTGAGGGCGATGATTGCCGTGTCGTGATTATCAGATGTGTTGACGGTGAAAACAGGCTTTCGGATTATATCGAATGGTCGGAAAATTTGCTGAGCGATGAGAATTTTGAAATTGTGCTTGGTGAAGGTTATTCGGGACGGGTGAGTGTAAACATTGCCAAAATTCCGCATATGCTTATCGGTGGTTCAACAGGTTCGGGCAAGAGTGTTTTACTCAAGCTTGTTTTGATGCAATGCGTCAAAAAGGGTGCAAAAGTCTATATTGCCGATTTCAAAGGCGGTGTAGATTTTCCGCCGATATGGCACATAAAATGCTCTTTGCTGACTGATGAAAAAACCTTGTATAAGGTGCTTGTCAGCATAACCGATGAATTGCAAAACAGAAAACAAGTTCTTCGTACGGCAGGTGTCGCAAATATTGACGAATACAATCGTAATGCCGAGAAAAAACTTTACAGAATTGTATTTGCGTGTGATGAGATTGCCGAAGTGCTTGATAAAACAGGTCTTTCAAAGCAACAGAAGGATGAAATTTTGAAAATCGAATCCGAACTTTCAATAATAGCAAGGCAGGGCAGAGCCTTTGGAATTCACCTTGTTCTTGCAACACAAAGACCTGATGCCGCAATCCTCAACGGTCAGATACGGAATAACATTGATACGAGAATATGCGGTAGGGCGGATAATGTGTTGTCGCAGATTATCCTTGATAATACGGATGCCTCAGATAAAATTGCAAAATCTTCACAGGGACGATTTTTGACAAACAGCGGAAAAATCTTTCAGGCTTATTGGTTTGATGAAAATATTTTATAGATTGGAGGTGAATTTATGAGCGAAAGCGAAAAGAAAGGTATTCTCGACAATTACAGTGATGTGCTGACTACGGTTGATCTTATGAGTATTCTCCATACAGGCAGAACATTGACCTATAAAATGCTTAAAGAAGGTACAATCAAATCCGTTAGAGCGGGGCGTAGATATATCATTCCTAAAAAATATCTCGAAGAATTTCTCAATGCCGAAAAAAGTAACGAGAAATAGCCAATAAACACTTGAACAGACTGTCAACGCAGAGTACAATTAGTATGTGCATTGGCAGTCTGTTCTCATTATGAAAGGAGATTATAAATGGGAGTATCAGGCAGCCTTCAGGTAAAGGACGGAAAATATTATGCAGTTCTGAGCCTGAGAACAAACGAACTTACTAAAAAAGGAAAAATCAAATACAGAACCAAATGGATTTCAACAGGTTTTGAAGTCAAAGGAAATAAAAAGCGGGCAAAGGAATTTCTCAATGAAAAGTGCCGCGAGTATTCAAAACGCAATGTGGACTACTGCGATATGTATTTTGCCGATTATATGGTTGAGTGGCTTGATGAAATTGAGCCGGAAATCAGGGCGAATACATACAGAGGTTATTCGGGAAATGTGGGAAACCATATTGTGCCGTACTTTTATCCGAGGAGAATAAAAATTCAGGAATTGAAAGTGAGTGACCTTGAAGATTTTTACAAGTACCTTGTTTTTGAAAAGAGTAAATCTGACGGGAGCGAACCGCTGTCGCCCACAACAATAACGCACATCCACCGCTGCATAAGCAAGGCTTTGAATGATGCGGCACGAAAGGGCATTATAACGGTCAATGTTGCGACACTTGCAAGGAAGCCTCATTCGGTAAAATTCAAAAGCCAGTATTTGAACGAAAGGCAGGTTAATGAGCTTTTGAAGACAGTTAAGGACACCCCGATTGAAGTGCCTGTTACAATCTGCGCCGTATTCGGATTACGCCGTGGAGAGGTGCTTGGCTTGAAGTGGAAAGCCGTTGATATGGAAAACAGGACAATTACAATCAGCGAAACACTTCAACAGCATGTCGGTGGTTCATATACTTCACCGCCAAAGACCGAAAGCAGTTACAGAACACTTCCGATTCCCGACAAGGTATTTCAATATCTGCTTGCTCAAAAAAGAAAGCAGGAGAGTGAAAAGAGGTTGCTCGGCAGCGGCTATATTGACAACGATTATGTGTGTGTATGGCCTGACGGCAAGGTCATCACACCGAATTATCTCACGAAAAATTTTCATCAAATGATTGTTGAGAGTGATTTGCCGAATATCCGACTTCATGACCTCAGACACAGCGTTGCAAGTAATTTGCTTAACATGGGATTTACGGTTGTTCAGGTTCAGGAGTGGCTCGGACACAGCAGTGCCGCAACCACATTGAACTTTTATGCTCATGTTGACAAAACAAGCAAACTGAACATTTCACGCACTCTTGATACAAAGCTGAAAATTGATTTGTAATTCCGTGAATAAATTTTCATTTTTCGGAAGATTTACCGTATTTTTAGAACGGATTTTGCGGTTAAAAAGGTGCGAAAATCCTGATGATTACTGATATCTTGTGCCGTTAATTTTCAAGTCGAAAATCACAATTTTTAGAAAATCCGAAAAAAGTTGCCGACAGAGAAAATTTCTGCAAAAAGAAAAAGTCTCAAAAACGGCTTATCTAAGCCATTTTTGAGACATCTTACCTTGGCAGGGGCAGAAGGACTTGACCCCTCGGCACGCGGTTTTGGAGCGACTGTTGAAAGCTCAAAACTGCATAGACAAGCCACTATTTAAGCCAAATTCATAGCATCAAAATTACATTTTCGTGGTTTTGATGCTTTTTTGATGCTATTGGTATTTTTAAGCTTACAATATAATAGCTGATGACTTTTTTATTCTATAGAAATTTCAAATGCTGACGGTATGCTAAAATAACATCCTTTATTGCAGTGTATGGTAACATGCTAAAATCAATCTGTCAATCAATTCATAACTCAAATTTTGCGCCGCTGTAAACAAAGAATACAAAGCGGAAACAGATTCGTTTTATTTTTTCAGTATATTAAACCTGTCTCTTATACACATCTGACG
>ERZ1027070.614-NODE-614-length-15629-cov-5.253371_pt1 | contig 15629 bp, 8 predicted proteins | sample MGYA00519419_ERZ1027070 | MGnify/ENA primary metagenome ERZ1027070 (study PRJEB26926, sample SAMN06164837) | human gut metagenome | biome: ENVO:00009003; feature: ENVO:2100002; material: ENVO:00002003 | host: Homo sapiens | place: USA | collected 2012 ...
ATTATAATGTAATGTTTAAGCCCACAGAGAATGTCTTGGCATTGGGATAAGCATGACCGCGAGTATCGGTTCCATACTTTTCAGGATCATAATCGTCAATGCCGGTAATAGTCAGGATATTCTGTGCAGAAACATATATTCTTAAGCGTTCCAGTTTCGCCTTGCGAATCCATTCTTGTTTGAAAGAGTATCCCAATTCAATATTCTTCAGACGCAGGTAAGAAGCATCTTTCAACCAGAATGAAGAGGGTTGGCTGTTATAGTCACCATTACCCAGACGCGGGAAGTTCCCGTTAGGGTTAGCACTTTCAGAATAACGATCCAGGAATGCCGTCGTAACATTACCCGAAACGGTAGGATAATCCATCACAATACGGTCTACACCGGCTACACCCTGGAAGAAAGCAGATAAATCAAATCCTTTGTAAGCGGCATTTAAACCAAAACCGTAAGTAAAATCAGGGAACGGATTACCAATCACTGTACGGTCGTAAGTATCCACTACTCCATCCGGTTTACCTTCCGGACCGCTGACATCTTTATAACGGATATCACCCAACTTCAAAGCACCACCGCCAACAGAATTCTTTTCATTAGCTTCATCCACTTCAGCCTGTGTGCGATACAATCCATCGGCTACATAACCATAATAAGAATTGATAGGATGTCCTTCCAGATTGATAGACCAGTCTGTAATCCATGAATCTTTACCGTGCAGGTCGAGAATTTCATTCTTCACCTTACTGAAATTGACATTTGCACCGAATTTCCAGTCGCCCCATTGATCATTATAACCTAAAGCGAATTCCCAACCTTCATTCTTTACTGATGCAGCATTCACATAAGGTTCAGTAGAAATACCCACAATTCCGGGAATGGGCAATTGCAGCAAAATATCAGAAGTCTTCTTGTAGAAATAGTCAGCAGTAAGGGTAATCTTGTTGTTCAGGAAAGCGGCATCTATACCTATATCCGTAGTAGCGGTTGTTTCCCATTTAATGTCAGGATTAGCCAATGAGGAAATAGCCACACCCGAAACTTTGTTGTCACCCCATACATAGTTATTACCCAAACCGATATATTGTGCAAACGGATAGTAACCGATCTCCTGGTTACCCAGTTCACCCCAGCTACCTCTTAGTTTCAACTGGCTGATAAAGTTATATTTCTCCATGAAAGCCTCTTGAGCAATGTTCCAGCCCACAGATACAGAAGGGAAATAACCGGTACGGTTCTTTTTAGGTATTCTGGAAGACTCATCACGACGGAGGTTGAATTCAGCCAAATAGCGATCCTTGTAATTGTAGTTCACACGGCCAAAGAATGATCTCAAAGCAGCTTCGGCAGCATCTCCCTTAGCAGAAGTACTTAAAGCACCGTTCAATACGGTGATATTGTCGCTCGGAAGATCTTCACCTGTTGCCGTGGTAGAACGGAAATTATTATATTGGTTAGACTGCCCCAGCAAGAAGTTGAAAGCATGGCCGTTCACATCAAAGTGATAAGTAATAATGTTTTCGTTGATCCACTGAGTTTCGGAATAATAAGCATCGGTCAGGTAATTCTTACCACTACCTCCCACAGGGTTACCATACGAATCCTGAGGAATATAAGCAGGTTCAGCACCAATACTGTTCCATTGGTTATATTGATAAGCAAAGCTGGTCTTGATAGACAGGTTCTTAATCGGTTCTATTTCCAGGAAAGCCTTACCGTCAAAACGGCTGTATTTCTTCTTTGAGGTTATGGTAGTGGCATAAGCCGGATTCTTAATAGCCTGCATTTTATCGTTACCATCCACAAATCCCCATTCACCATTGCTATATTTATAAGGTACCGAAGGACGGGAGTGCCATTTCATCTGTTCGAATACATAGTAAGTACCAATGGTAGGTTCCTCTACTTCTTCATGGTTACCAGAAACATTCAGTCCTAAAGTGATTATATCAATGAACTTGCTGTCAGCATTCAGACGGAAATTAAAACGGTCAGTACTTGTACCTTCCATGATACCATCCTGTCCCATATATCCTACCGAACCCATATAATGAGAAGTGGCATTACCACCCGACATAGACAAATGGTGGGTCTGGATAGGAGCAGAACGGAATATTTTGTCCGACCAGCGGGTATTGGCAAACAAATCCGGTCTTGATCCATCTTTCATTTGCTGAATCATTTCAGGAGTAAAATTCGTAGTTACATCTCCCATTGCCTCATTCTGCTCATTATAAAGAGTAGCCCAATCCCATGAATTAATATATGTAGGTAGAACCGTAGCTTTCTGTACACCATAGGATCCGCTGTAAGATAGTGTCTTCTTGTCTGCATTTCCTCGTTTTGTTGTAACCAGAACTACACCGTTGGCAGCACGTACACCATATATAGAAGCGGAAGCCGCATCTTTCAATACTGATATGTTTTCAATATCATTCGGAGAAACACTGTTGAGGCTTCCCTCCACACCGTCAATCAGCACCATAGGATTACTGTCACCAAAAGTGTTTATACCGCGGATACGGATTTCCACATCTCCCTCAGCACCGGGTTGCGCAGAGAAAGAGCTCACGGTAACACCACTCATTCGTCCTTGCAGCAAACTGGAAGTATTGGATACCGGAATGTCTTTAATATCATTGACCTTTACAGAAGATACCGCTCCCGTCAGATTGGCTTTTTTCTGCGTACCATAGGCTACAACCACAACTTCATCGATCAACTCCGAGCTTTCTTTCAATACAATATTGATTTGCTGGTTTGCCCGGGCTATTTTCACGACTTGCGTTTCATAACCTATATAAGAAATCACGAGATTTTGTCCTACTGATGCCTGAATAGAGAAATGTCCGTCTACATCTGTAATCAGACCATTCGTAGTACCTTCTACTACTACAGAGGCTCCAATTATCGCTTCACCGGCAGCATCCTTCACAGAACCTTTTACAGTTACAGCCTGTTGTGTAATGGCTGATGTTGAAGAACCGAGATCTTTTTCCGTTGATGCATAGGAGAAAGTTACTCCACCAAGGAATAGCAATCCGAAGATGATTCGTCTTTGCAAAACATGTTGTTTATTCATAATATTTTTAATTAAAAAGTTACTGATGCAAAAGTCCCTGTTTCTTTATAAACAGGATAACAGAAAAGCACAAAAGAATAACAAATTCCTGTATCCGCTATCAAAAACAGGAATTTGTTATCAATCGGCACGATTCTTATATTTTTAAGCGCCTTCAAAAAGAAGGGGATCGCTTATTTTTTCCTACTTTTGAATATTGAATTTTAATCAGTACGCTATGACTAGAATAAGATTTATTTTATACTCTTTCTTATCGCTTCTCCTTTGTGGATGCAGCCCTTCAAATATAACTAATGCTCATAAGGTCCGATTGATTTTAGATACGGACTTGGGACCTGACTACGATGACGTGGGTGCCATGGCAGTGATGCATGCCTTAGCTGATAGTGGATATGTAGATATACTGGCTACTGTATCTTCTAATAAGTCCGAATTAACAATTCCTTGCATTGAAATCATTAATACATACTTCAAGCGACCTGATATTCCTCTTGGCGTTGCCAAAGGAGAAAGTGCAGTCACATTGGAATGCCCGCACAACAAGAAATGGACTGAAGTCTTGCCTCAGAAATATCCCCACCGGATAGCCAAATCATCAGATGCCCCCAATGCCGTCAAGGTATATCGCTCTGTTTTATGCACGCAACCGGATAATAGTGTCACAATCTGCACCATCGGAGCTTTCTCCAACCTAAAAGAACTACTACAATCAAAAGGAGACGAATTTTCACCGGAAACAGGAATAGAACTTGTACGCAGAAAGGTTAAAAAGTTAGTTTCCATGGCAGGAATATTCCCCGAAGGACGAGAATATAATATATATTGTGACGCTTCCTCCTCCTCTTTCGTTGTGAACCATTGGCCTACAGAAATTATTTTCTGCGGATTCGAGATTGGCTACAACATAATAACCGGTCGCCGGGTTAGCCGGATGCCTGTAGAAAATCATCCTATAAAAGATGTGTTTTTACTAAGCATGTCGCAGGGAGAACCACAAGGTAGATGGAGTTGGGATCAGGCAACTGTTTGGGTAGCCATAAAAGACTATACACCTTATTATATCAGTGAACGGGGAATTATATCTGTAGACTCTGAGGGTAATAATACATGGAGAGCTACAAAAACAGGAAAGCATATCCGTTTAATAGAGTCTTTACCTGCAAAAGAAATGGAGGATTTACTCGAACAATATATGATGCATTGCCCTAAACATTAAAATTATGAGAAAGCTATTATTTATATTTGTACTCTTTTTAGCTTCCACTGCCGGAGCACAGAAGCTATTGCATTATGATTTAGCAGATGGATTATCAAGTTCTGAAATCACTTCTATCTGCGAAAATGACTATTATATGTGGATTGCCACAGAAGATGGGCTCAACCGTTTCGACGGACATCGGTTTAAAGTCTATAAATCGGGGAAAGCAACAAACAACAGTCTTAAGAATAATAATATAGAAACCTTGTTCCTTGATTCCAAAGGCTTGTTATGGATTGGTTTTAAGACCGGAGGAGTAGATATATACAATCCGCGGACCGACCAGTTCATCCACCTCAATGAGCAGGTTTCCGAACCCATCCCTAACCGGATTGTTTCCATATTCGAAGACTCTGATCATAACATCTGGTTGGGAAGCTGGGAAGAAGGTATATGCAAATTAACTCCCAAGAATACAGAACGTACCAGTTTCACAGCCGAACGTAGCCATTCAGGAGCCATTGTCTCCAGTTTTGTGGAAAAGCCTAAAGGACATATATGGATCAGCACCTATACAGGACTTGTGATGTACAACTCCCGAAAACAAACATGGACAGACATTACCCCCAAGAACCAGACCATCACACAACTACACGACACCGGAGAAGACAATACACTGTATTACTCTTCATGGGATAATGCGCTCTATGAATTAACCTGGAGCCAACAACCCGAACAAGCCCGGACCATCCATCTGCATAACAGCAATACCCCCATATACCGCATAGAAGGAGAAGCAAACAAACTTCTGATCGGCACCTGGGGAGAAGGAATAAAAGTATATGATAAAGAGCAAGAGCGTATTTATCCACTACCCGGCACAGAACATCTGGGTACCACTTTTATCAATGCCATTTATAAAGATAGCCTTGATAACATCTGGATAGGTTCATACGGAAAAGGACTCTATAAGTACTCCTCCTCAGACAGGGGAATCAGCCAGTTACTCTCAATTCGTAAAACGCATTCTCCCATCACTTCTATCGCCCTTTTACAAGACAAAATATTGTTGGGAACCTTAGGTGACGGTATGTATCATTTCGATATGCGTACCTCTACTGAAAAGGAGAATTATAAAAGCAAAGACAAATTCAAGGACCATATCTTATCTATCGGGCAAAATAAGGATATTACGTTAGTGGGGCACGATGGCATAGGATTATTATATTCTTTCCAGAATAATAATTCACAGGAAATTCAATGGAAAGAATTTACGGCAAGCACTGAATTAGAAAAAATTACGACTTTCTATATAAAAGACAATAAAGTGTGGATAGGCACCAAACAAAACGGTCTGATGTCCCTATGCCTGGACAAGAAGAACCGGCAAATAAAAGATTATATCCATTATGACTATTTCAGTCGGGACAGGATAAACGCTATCATACCTTATCGTGACAATCAATTGTTTATAGCTTCACATAATGGGCTCTCCATCTTCAATGCATCAGATCAGGTCACTCTAAAAGACAAAATCATCGACCAGGAGATTGTGTACTCTATCATAGAAGATAAAAGTAATAAATGCTGGTGGATAGGAACATCAAACAATCTGTTGAAGATGGAAGTATCCAATGATTCACTGCAAGTTTCTACCGCATTCCCTACATACCCATTGCCGCAAGGGGCCATCAAGTCATTGTTGCTCGATGATAACCAGAATCTATGGTTCTTTATCGGTGAGAAGATATTCTGCTACATAAACAGTGAACAGCGCATCTGCGAACCGAATATCAGCTATTGGGGCAACTCTTCTATCCTTTCAGCCGAAAAAATAACCTATGAAAACAAAGAATATATCCTGTTCGGCAATACCGAACAACTCATGGTTGTGGATGTGGAAAAGGCGCTGCATCAGTATGATAAGACCAAACTCATATTGACTGATCTGGAGATCAACCACCAAAAGATACAGGTAGGCGATACGATAAACAACCGGGTGATTTTAAAAGAGAATACCGAATATATTCCTTCCATCACCCTGTCTTATGCCTCCAAATGGATATCCTTGTCCTTTACTGAAATAGGGGAAGCCAACTACTGCAATAAATACCTATACAGGATGATCGGTTTTACCGACAGCTGGCAATATCTCGATATGTCCGTACCCCTGACCTTCTCACAACTTAACCCCGGCACATACACCTTGGAAATTATGAAATATAACGAAGAGTCAGGCACCAAGCCATGCTGGTCCATGAGCATTATTGTCGCTCCGCCCTGGTGGAAAACACCTTTGTTCTATTTCATTTCCTGCCTGATTATCCTGTTGAGCATCGCACTCATAATATATATGATTATCAGACACTACAGAAGAAAGAGTATACAAAAGATACAGGAGATGGAGACTTTGAAGAAAGAAGAACTATTAAAAGAAAAGGAAAGTTTCTTCGAAAGTCTCGGGCACGACCTGATTACGCCTTTATCTTTGATACTGGCACCTGCCAATGATATGTTGCGTGAAACCAAAGAAGATGATATTCAGTATGAAAGGCTGTCCATTATCACCAAGAATGCTGCATTCTTATCCGATCTGTTTTCTACAATCCTTGACTTCAAGCGAGTGGAATTCTCTGAAGTAAAGATAAACAATAGAAACATAGAAATCGTATCATTCTGCCGCATCATAGTGAATGCATTCAATTATCTGGCAAGCTCTAAAAAAATCCAGCTATCCTATCAGGCCAACATCCCCTCCATACATATATGGATTGACAGTGTGAAGTTTGAAAGGATTTTATATAACTTACTGAGTAACGCCATTAAGTACACCCCCGATCAAGGCAGTGTATCGGTGGCACTGGAATATATAGATGGACAATTGAGTGTATTCATAAAAGATACGGGACCGGGTATCAATCAGTTATACCAGGCAACCGTATTCAATAAATTCTACCGGGAACCCCAATACAATAAGGAAAACACTCCCAACGGATTGGGCATAGGATTATATGTCGTGAAGAAATTCGTATCAGTAATGAACGGCACAGTTTCTATTGACTCACAACCCGGGCAAGGCACCACACTGTGCATCAAACTACCGGTAGAGAACTCAGAAGAATATCAGGAAACAACTGATATTACCGAATTTAAAGCACAGGCAACCAATATAGAGAACAGTGCCACCATATTACTGGTAGAAGATAACGAACAGATACTTAAATACCTTGCGGGCAAATTGGCGGAGCACTTCAACGTAGTGACAGCCACCCGTGGAGAAGAAGCCTTGAAATTAGTAGGTGAGTATCTTCCTGAAATCGTAATATCGGACATCATGATGCCCGGTATGGACGGTCTGACACTGTGCCGCCATATAAAGGAAAATTCCCTTTATGCCGATATATTCGTTATATTACTGACTGCCAAAACTTCATCTGAAGATGAACTAAGGGGTTATAAAGAAGGCGCTGACATCTATATCAAGAAACCTTTTGATACGGAAGCATTGATCAATCAGATCATGAATATCCTGAATACGCGCCAGAAACGAAAAGAACAACTCCTAAAGAACCTGATAGCCAAAGACAGTGATACCATTGAGTTCAATTCCAAGGAAGTATTCCTGCAACAGGCCATGAAGGTGATAGAAGAGAATCTGGATAAGGCGGACTTCAACATTGAGGAATTCTCAATAGCCATGAATATCAGTAAGACAGTGCTTCATAAGAAGTTCAGAATGCTTATCGGGCAGACACCCAATCAGTTTATCCGGGCTATCCGGCTTCGAAAAGCATCCGAGCTATTGATAAACAGTGATTTGTCAATAGCGGAAATAGCCTACCTGACCGGCTTTAACCAAGCACATTATTTCATCAAGTGCTTTAAGGAAGTATATAATGAAACACCCAAGAATTTCAGGGATCTAAAAAAAGGAGACCGATAACCTCAAAAAAGGGATGACTGTGAAACTGTTCCAGTCATCCCTTTTCCAATCTTATTTCTTTTCAGCAGAATATTCAACCTCGTAAACTTCCAATAAGCAGTGTTCGCTATTCCCATCTATAGCGGTACAACTTATTTCCAACGGACGTCCTTCTTTTATGTCGTCAGCAGAAACCTCTCCTACCGCCCATGACAAGCCGCACCAGATCATCTTATCATGCGATTTCTTTATCGGAACAGAACGCTTGCCCTGCTTTACTTCTATATTGAAGAAATGGTCCATTTTAATCCCGGTAGGAGGAGCACCGCCCCACGAACGGAATGCTTTTCCATGCTCATCCAATTGCTGAAAGAGAATCCGTACAGTTTTCCCTTTCGAAGGGGTGTAATGTGCCTGCAAGGTATGCTCATTTTTCTTTTGCACATCTATTTTTACCTTTTGAATTGTTGCAGGGATAACGATATCTTTCTCAATACCTAAATCATACTCCCGGGTACTGAACTTGCCGTATCCGACAACAACCATCTGTTCCGGCCCCAATTCCACAATATTCTTTTCTAAAACAGGCATAAAACCACTGTCCGTAAAAAGCACCCTCCCCGTTCCTGTCGCTTCAGGCAACATTACTTTGGCTTTCTCTTGTGATGCGTTTACCACAGTATAAAGGTTTCCTCCTTCAGCGGAAGCCATGTATCCGTATGGCAGCGCTTTGCCGGGGATAGCCCCGAATGCTGAAATACTTCCATACTGCTGTACCTTCATATACAATTGCTGCACTTTAGCCATCCAGCGGGCATCATCATCACTTAGCAAATCAATATTTCCATGACAGACATTCAGCCAGCCCCCGCGTGCCATCGTCAGAATCATCATGCCTTTCCAAGCATTTAAAGCCCTGTTATAACAAGTACCCGTGGTACCAATCATAAAAGCACAGTTGTCAATGCGCCGGACCGGTACTCCGTTAAACAAGTATTGAAAGGTCATGTGATCCGAATACAAATCCTGTGAACGCCAGAAGTTCATCATCGGCACATCGGATAAGCGGGGATCACCGCAATACATCGTATCAAATATTTCCAGCCAACGCAGGTCTACCGTTTTTCGAAACGGGGTAACCGTATTTTCCATATCACCCCCAAAACCATTGTAGCCAATAAAAAGTACATCCGGATTCCTATAACGAAATTCTTTTATGGCAGAAATAAAGGCATTTTTATTCTGTTCCTCAATATCAGTAGGCAACATCGTACATTTGGCATCAGGAGTTGCCGCATCAAAATAAGCAAAATCAAATTTGAACATCTTAATACCCATATCCGCGTACATTTGCAGGGTCTGCATAAGATGGTGCAAATATCCTCCCCTGAACAGACAAAGAGTTGTTCCGTCTTCCGCCACAGAGCTTTCCCATTCCGGAATAATCTTCATCGTATTTGCCTCTCCACCTATGCGCAGCAGGTTCGTAGAAAACCACAATCCGGGCTTTATTCCTTCTCTTTTACACGCATCCAGCCAACGTTTGGGACCTTCCGGCCAGCAGTCCGGCCTCCACTTACGATATCCTTCATTCACATCAAACCAGAATGCGTCCATCATATAATAATCCACCTGTACACACAATTTTTTCAAACGCACAATGTGATCCAACTCTTTCATTGCCAATGCCTCATCCAGAGGAATGTTATCAGACAATTCATCATAGGCGGACCAATTGTTATAGACAAATACAGGTTTGGTCAATCTTGCCGTTCTATTTTTATTCCATCCGTCAGATACATTCTGCGCCACTCCAGGAATGAATATGCACAACAACAGCAACAGGATATTTATTCTTATTCTATTCATAAGTCATATCTATTTTTATCAAAGACTGTTTATTCACCGGAAAACTTAGTCCACCACTTCAAAAGTCAGTTTCCGACCACCTACCGACACTATAAATTCACCCGCCTCCAAAAAGCGTTTGCCCGTTGCATCCGTATAGCTCAAATCTCTCATAGGATCAATCTCAAACCGAAAGACTCTGCTTTCACCAACCTTCAACGATTGTTTTTCAAAGAATTTCAGTTCTTTCATAGGACGGGAAATGCTACAAAACGGATCAGACACATACCATAGCACAGTTTCTTTTCCTTCCACCTTACCCGCGTTAGTCACTGTAACCTCGGCTGTTATCTTCTGATTCTTCTTGATTTTCAAGGAAGAAAGTTTTGCATCAGAGTAAGTAAAGGTAGTATAACTCAATCCATACCCGAACGGATACAGAGGTTCGGTAGGAATATCCTGATAATCCCCCATCGCATCGAACGGACGGGCAGACTGCCGCATATTATAATAGATCGGTATCTGACCTGTAGACAGCGGGAATGTCACTGACAACTTTCCGGAAGGATTCACCCTGCCCGATAAAATGCCCGCTAAGGGAGTTCCTCCCGCAACACCGGGCTGCCACATCTCAATGATAGCTTCTACCTGAGGTTCCAATCTGATCAACTCAAGAGGGCGACCACTGGAAAGCACAAGTACAATAGGCTTATTCGCCTGCTTCAAATGCAAAAGCAACTTTTCCTGAATATCGGGCAAAGCAATTGTAGAGCGTGAAGCATTCTCTCCACTCCACTGTTTGGACTCACCTAAACATACCACTACTACATCGGATGCCTCAGCCGTTTTCAAGGCAGCGGAGAAACCCGATTCATCATTTCCATCCAATGCACAACCCTGCTCATAATCCAGCCGCACTTTATCACCAAACTCTTTCTGCATTCCTTCATAAATGGTCTCCACATCTTCGGCCTGACCTTTAAAAGCCCAGGCACCCAACAAATCGGAACGATCCTTGACCATAGGTCCTATCAACGCAACTCTTTTAACCGTTGAAGAAAGAGGCAACAAGTTCTTTTCATTCTTCAACAGCACCATTGATTCTTCTGCCAGACGCGCTGCCAAAGCAATATCCTCTTTCTGCAAATAACGTTCCTGCTCGGTCAGCTCTTTCGTATAAGGTTCATCAAATAAGCCCAGGCGAAATTTGACCCGAAGTATACGGGCAACCGCATCATCTATCTGCGAAATTTCTATCTTCTTTTCAGCAACCAACTGCTCTAAATATTCATAATAAACATTGTCCCGCATATCCATCTCCACACCGGCATGGAAAGCCTTATACGCAGCTTCTTTGCGATCCTTGGCAACACCCTGATAAATCAGCTGCTCTATTGCATTCCAGTCAGATACGACAAAACCGTCATGCCGCCACTTATTCTTCAGTATTTCAGTTAAGATGTAATGGTTTGAAGTAGCCGGTACTCCGCTAATGTCATTAAAACTGCTCATAAGCGTGGCGGCACCTGCTTTCACACAGGCCTCATAAGGCGGTAGATAGGTTTCCCACAAGGCTTGGGGTGATATATCCGTATACCTGTAATCCCGTCCGCCTTCGGATACACCATAACCTACATAATGTTTCAGGCAAGCTGCGATAGAATACGGATCAGACAGTTTCTCGCCTTGGTAACCTTTCACCGATGCTACACCAAAGACTGTATTAAGGTAAGGATCTTCTCCATAACATTCGGAAATACGTCCCCAACGGGGATCCCTCGCCACATCAATCATAGGGGAAAATGTCCAGTCGATACCCGACAATACAGACTCCTTAGCAGCCATCCCGCAAGCCTGAGTCACTAAATCAGGATTAAAGCTACAAGCCTGTGCCAATGAAATCGGATACACCGTACGCAACCCGTGAATCACATCAAACCCAAAAAGAATGGGTATCCCCAGGCGAGATTCTTCCATTGCCTTACGCTGAATCCGGTTACGCAACTTCGGATCGGTATGGAGATAAATCAGCGAACCAATCTCCGCCGGAAGATTTTTCACCTCCGTACCTATATTATTGGGATTATCATTCTCCCCAAATGTATATTGATTCAGTTGAAGCACCTTTTCATGCAATGTCATCCGATTCAGCAAATCTTTCACTCTGGTTTCAACAGGCTGTCCCGCATCTTTATAAACCGGGTTCTGTGACCGGACAGATAACCACGGGAGCAAAGACGATACGAATAAAATCAATAGTTTTCGCATAGTATCATGTTATTAATTAATCCCAATCATCAGTGCGGAAGGAAGATACCGGCATACCGCCCGTACCAAATAATTCCGCCTTTACAAAATCCTTAAATGCATATCTCACAGCTTTAGGCTCTGCCACATACTTGCATGTGACTACCACAGTACCTTTTTCCTCATCAATATAGGCGTCCGCCTTATGGAATACCTTATTGTCTCCGGATATCTCAAACAGTTCCAAAGTCTTTCCATAGCTGGTAAGCCCATTAAATTGATTGTCAAAATGAATAATAGCCTTATTTCCCTCAACCTCCATTTTACTGAAAGTCGGACTTTCCGCTTCAAATCCTTTCATTCCATAGGTTTTAGAGAGTGCCAGCATGCCCAAACGGTCGCCTACTTCTTTTTTCCTCCTCGGATGGATCAGATATCGCTCTCCTACATCCAACAATACTGCCATTGCAGAGTTTGGAATTAACGTTAGGCACTGTCTTTGCGCTTCCCGTTGATAAGCCGAAACTTCCGGCCATTGAGGTGTGAAAAAATTCCACTCTTTATAATCGTAAGGGGCAATCTGTGCATAATAGAAAGGTACTTCTCCCAATCCCCAGGCTTCGCGCCATTTACTTACCATGGCAGCAACCGAGGGAGCATAACGGGGCACATTGAAAATATTAGACTCACCCTGATACCAGATAATACCTTTTATGCCATAACCCACCAGTGGGTGAATCATGCCATTGTACAGAACCGTAGGCACATTACTAATCCACGGAGAAGTTTCATCACTCAATGGCGGTACGGGGATATCATCAAATTGTTTACAAGCTTCCACATTCATCCATGCTTCGATGTTGGAGCCTCCATAACTGGCATTGATAATACCGACCGGCACATCCATATTGCGCTGTAAGAAATCTGCAAAGAACCATCCCACAGCCGTACATTCCGCTACATTCTCCGGAGAAGCCTTCACCCATTCGGCCTCAAAATGTTCCAATGGCTTATAGGCCGCTAAAGTAGGTATATTAATGAAATGTATTTGCTTTTTTGCTGAAGACAATATGGCCTCTGTAGATCCCAGTACCGGCTGGCAATAATATCCTTTCAGCGGCATACTCATGTTGGACTGTCCGCTTGCCAACCATACTTCTCCCACAAACACATTCTGAAAGACTTTTTTCTTATTGGCAGTGACTGTCACCTCATAAGGTCCTCCGGCAGCAGGCGTAGGTACGGCTATCTTCCAGGTACCTTTAGAATTAACAACTCCCGTATATTCTTTATCCGGATTCCATGAAGTGGAAATAGTCACTTTCGTTCCCGGTTTTCCCCAACCCCAGAACGGATTATTTATCTTTTGCTGCAACACCATATTATCACTGAAAATATCAGCAACCTTAAACTCCTGTGCTTCAGCAAAACATACCAAAGCCAAAAGGAATACCAGATTTAATAATACTTTTTTCATCTATCAGATTTCTATTTATTTATGAATATAATTCTTTCGTAAGTCCACGCAAATATAGCGCTATAGGGTAAGAAGTGATAACATAAAACCACCCAATAATAACACAATACTCCACAATATGCTTTCTCACTGTTTTAATCTGTTATAATCCACAATTTAAGCTCTACAAATACTCTGTCAGCCCGAAATTTTTTCGGACTATTCATAAAACTTGATGCCTGAACAGTTCTGGTCAAAAACTCTTTTCAGCCGTACCCGATTCGCATTTCCTTCGCTTCTATAGAAGGATGAAAATAGCGAAGCAGATACGAAGAGGGTACGAAGGAGGTATAAAGGAGGTACGAGGTGGAATAAATTGTCCTGTTTTTCTGCCTCGTAAACAGCTAAATTCGTATCTTTGACAAATCATTCAGCAAGTAGATTTCCTTATGGCAAAAGAAAAAACGGTTTATGTGTGCAGCAACTGCGGACAAGAGTCTCCGAAGTGGGTAGGCAAATGTCCGTCGTGCGGAGAGTGGAACACGTATGTGGAAGAAGTGATACGAAAAGAAGTCGTAAACAAACGTCCGGTATCCGGGATTGAGACAGAAAAGCCAAAACCCATCGTTCTCAGTGAAATAGAAGCGGATGATGAACCGCGTATCGACTTGCATGATGAAGAGTTGAACCGGGTGCTGGGAGGCGGATTGGTTCCGGGTTCTCTGGTGTTGATTGGTGGAGAACCGGGAATCGGTAAATCTACTTTGGTACTACAAACTGTGCTTCATATACCTGAAAAGCGCGTTCTTTATGTATCGGGTGAGGAAAGTGCCCGTCAGTTGAAATTACGTGCGGACCGGTTATCGCACAATTCCACAGATTGCCTCATCGTTTGTGAAACGTCATTGGAACAGATTTTTGTTCACATCAAGAATACCCGTCCGGAGTTGGTGATCATCGACTCTATACAGACTATTTCTACGGAAAGCATTGAATCCTCTCCGGGAAGCATCGCACAAGTGCGCGAATGTTCGGCAAGTATCCTGCGCTTTGCCAAAGAAACGCATACCCCGGTATTGCTTATCGGGCATATCAATAAGGAAGGCAGCATTGCCGGACCGAAAGTTCTGGAACATATCGTAGACACGGTGTTACAGTTTGAGGGTGACCAGCATTATATGTATCGTATTCTGCGTAGTATCAAGAATCGTTTCGGCAGTACAGCGGAATTGGGTATTTATGAAATGCGTCAGGATGGATTACGGCAAGTCAGTAATCCGTCGGAGTTATTGCTGAGCCAGGATCATGAAGGGATGAGTGGCATAGCGATAGCTTCGGCTATAGAAGGGATACGCCCGTTCCTGATTGAGACACAGGCATTGGTGAGCAGTGCGGTATATGGTAATCCGCAACGTTCGGCCACGGGATTTGATATTCGAAGAATGAACATGTTATTGGCAGTACTGGAAAAACGAGTGGGCTTCAAACTGGCCCAGAAGGATGTGTTCCTCAATATTGCCGGAGGACTGAAGGTGAATGATCCGGCAATAGACCTGGCGGTTATCAGCGCTATACTTTCCAGCAATATGGATACGGCTATTGAACCGGAAGTCTGTATGGCAGGGGAAATCGGTCTGTCCGGAGAAATACGTCCGGTGAACCGAATTGAACAACGGATCGGTGAAGCGGAAAAGTTGGGATTTAAACGGTTCGTGCTGCCGAAATACAATTTACAAGGAATTGATACGAAGAAAATTAAAATAGAACTGATACCGGTGAGGAAGGTGGAGGAGGCATTCAGGGTGCTATTCGGGTGATTCACCACAGATTCTGTCTCTTATACACATCTCCGAGCCCACGAGACAAGAGGCAATCTCGT
>ERZ1027070.628-NODE-628-length-15428-cov-7.180771_pt1 | contig 15428 bp, 10 predicted proteins | sample MGYA00519419_ERZ1027070 | MGnify/ENA primary metagenome ERZ1027070 (study PRJEB26926, sample SAMN06164837) | human gut metagenome | biome: ENVO:00009003; feature: ENVO:2100002; material: ENVO:00002003 | host: Homo sapiens | place: USA | collected 2012 ...
ACCTAAGCCTTCGTCGGCAGCGTCAGATGTGTATAAGAGACAGATATATTTGTCTATTAAAATGATTACAAACAATAAGGAGAACGATTATGCAACAGAATACAACTGAAATTTTCAGGGATGCTCCGGTTCCAAAAGCCGTGTTAAGCAATGTCATCCCTTCGATCATCAGCATGATTATGGTTCTGATCTATAATCTCGCTGATACATTTTTTATTGGACAGACAAAAAATGCACTGATGGTTGCTGCTGTGTCGGTCGCAACCCCAGCTTTCCTGTTATTTATGGCCGTCGGTATGTTATTCGGTATCGGCGGAACGTCCTTTATCTCCCGTATGCTTGGAGAAGGTCAGGAAGAACGCGCCAAACATGCCTCCGCATTCTGCTTCTGGACCGGGCTGGCTGTGGGAATCATATCTATGATCTTAATTGTAATTTTTGCAGAACCTGTTTGCAAAGCAATCGGTGCAAGTCCGGATACGATAGAATACGCAACCCAGTATCTCCGGATCGTCGCCATCGGAATTCCGTTTCTGATCATAAGTAACGCATTCAGTAACATCATCCGTTCCGAAGGACGCGCAAAAACCGCAATGTCCGGTATGATCATCGGAAATATGGCAAACGTAATCTTAGATCCGGTCATGATCTTGCTTCTCGGCTGGAATGTTGCCGGTGCCGCGATTGCAACCGTCATCGGAAATATTTTATCCGCGGTCTTTTATGTATCGCATCTTCTGTCAAAAAAATCACAGTTATCGATTCGATTACAGGATTACAAAGCCGGAGACAAAATTGCGGGTTCCGTATTTGCCATTGGTATCCCGGCATCACTGAACAGCGTGCTTATGAGTGTCAGCAATATCTTCATCAATAATCTGATGGCTCACTATGGAGACATGGCAGTTGCCGGACTCGGTGTCGCCATGAAGGTTAACATGATCGTTGTCATGCTGTTGATCGGACTTGGAACCGGAATCCAGCCGTTGCTTGGCTACTGCTTCGGTGCCGGAAACCGGAAACGGTATTTTGCTGTATTGAAATTTTCCATTTTACTTGCATTCGTGTTAAGTGCAATCATGACCTGTGTCTGTTACTTTGGTGCAGACGGATTGGTCAGTGCTTTTCTGGAGGATGCCGATGCTTACGATTTTGGATTTCAGTTTTCCCGTATTTACATTTTATCCGGTCCGATCCTTGGACAGTTATTTGTATTTATCAACGCAATCCAGTCCACAGGTGCCGCACTTCCTTCCCTGATTTTGTCGATCAGCCGGCAGGGACTTTTATACTTACCAATCTTGTTTATCATCAACGCAACAACGGATTCCGCCAGACTGCTTGCATTGGCACAACCGGTCACGGATTACCTTGCAACCGCACTTGCAATCATCCTGTTCGTGATCACCTGCAAAAAATATTTTCCGAAGAAATCATCAATAGAATAAAGAAAAAAGATGCTGCAAGAAATTGCAGCATCTTTTTTCTTATGCAACACCCGGAAACTCCGTCTTCATATCTTTATTCACTTCATCAATATGTAATCCAAGATAACTGTCCGGAACTACCTCATATGCCTTCCGCATATCGTCGATACAAGCCATCATCGAAAGCGGAACTCCGATGTACATATCGTCTACGGAAATTGCCACATCACCGGTATTCAGAGAGATATTGTTACGGTCTTCCTTATACGGTGGTGCTGTCAGAAGCTTCGTTACCGCCTCACTGAAGAACGGCATGATCGCCGGAAGGGAAATATACTTATGATTCGTGATATTTACCTTAAATCCAGGCTTTAAGATACACAGCTTCTTCTTCGCCGTCTTCTCACTGGCACCTTCGACAAATGCCTTTGCAGCCCGATCCATGATCTCTGCACGCGTCTCATTTGTCGGAGACACAAACATCATGTTAAGCTCTGCCAATGTCGGACGCTTATCTGCAAATGCAACGGAGATCATCTTCTCTGGTGCATACATACCGACACCGATCAGAATGTTCTTATATACCCGCTCCATCTCCTGTTTTACAGGTACGATACGTCCATTATCAATATTTGATTCATTGTCCGCGAGCAACTTTACGATACCCTTGTACAACTCATCGACACGATCCTGTGTGATGTAATCGGATGGCAGGTACTCCTGCTGCTTTGCATCCTTTAACAGGAATCCGGTAATCCGCTTTCCATTTGCTGCGAGATCCTCCACCGCATTCTTCAGATCCTCGTTAAACTGTGCATACAGCTCTTCGAGTCGCTCTGCCTTCGCCCGCAGGAACCGGGTAATATCTCCAAACATATCCTGATCACTCATACCTTCGATCAGCATATTCCGCTGCAGAGTCAGACATTCTTTGACACATGCATCATAATATCCGTTCTCTGTCTCACGCTTCGCCGATGGGAATGTGAAGAATCGTTTCGCTACAATGTCCTTGATCGACTCAATAATACGACTGTATTCACCGGTTGGCTGGTACTGTTTCATGAGTCCGGAAAGCCGTTCGATATCTGCAATCATGCCACGGTCTTTCTCGCTACTTCCGATACCACCGCAGCCAATAATATCCATCACCGCATACGGGCCTTTCTTCTGCATAAACCACTCGAGTTCCGCATTTAACGTATCAAGTACGTGATTCTTCAAAGACTTGATCATAATCGGAATGCGGTCTTTCATGGAAGCAAGCTGGCGTCCCATATTCTCGCGCAGGCCATCCTGATTTTTCTTGATCATTTTATAAACCGGTTTCTCGAACTGCCTGATTGGGATGATTCCATTTACTGAAAGCTTGATCTCATCCCCCGGTTGTCCGGTCAGAAAAGCATCAAGTTCACCAAACACCTTCTGTCTTGACTCCTTCGCCTGCGGATCATCCTCTGCAAGCTCATGCAGCTTTTTATACGCCTCTACAAAAATCTCATACTCACAGATATTCTCAATCTGTTTGATTGGGATCTTATAATCGGATTCGTTGATAATCTTATAATAGCCGCGGTCTTCTCCGTCAAAGAATACATCACGCAACAATTTTCCCTTCTCGCCATCGCCACCCTGTCCGACATGCTTGACAGAAGCGAGCTTCGTCAGGAAATATGCCACATCACTATATATTACGCCATCTGGAATATAGCCCTGCTCGTCCTTCTTGCCGGATATCAGCAGACAGGCATCAAATATATTCTCACGGATTGTAAGCTTGTGTGTCGTGCTCTCAAATATATAGCGTTCATCCTTGTCCTTACTTGTAAGCCGCATATAATAATCGACTTCCTTCAAGGTTGCATAGCCATTTGCATTTAAGTTTGCAAGCAGATCCGGATTGGATACGATCTCACGCTTGCTGTAAAGCACATCTGGCATCAGCAGGCAGGCACCCACACGCACATCATTCCACTTCTTAGAACGGATGTAGGCTCGGATATTATAGGTAAGATCTGTCAGGATACCACCACTTGTACCGCCAGCGACGCCCGACACGATAATGATATCGAGCTTGCCTGACTTCGAACGGGTATGTGCCTCCTCAAGCTTATCAAACAGCAGAACACGCATATCCTCGTATGCATTTGAAAACATCAATCGTCCAATCTGACGGTTGCCCTTGGCTCCATCCGTATCAATGTTGATCTGTGGGAAGTCCTCACGCATCCAATTCGCAAGATTCGGATGCACCGGATTCTCCTTGATGCCTCTTACCAGAAGATTTTCCAGATTCGGGCGATAGATACTGATAATCTCCGTTGCATTCAGACCGATACCATCCCGGCTTGCCTCAATCATATTCTCCATGGCCGGGATATCGGAATCCACCATCAGATATTGGATGTTATCGTCCGGTGTAATCTCTCCCATCAGCATCCCCTTCATATCGCAGACAACCTGACTACCCATGCCGCCAAGTCCGATGACAAGCAGATCACCATTATAGCGCTGCTCATTATCCAGCTTCTCGAAGATACGAATGTCTTTTAACTTTGTAAATTCCTCTTTTTGTGTGTCAATTAAAATCATGTTACCTTCTCCTTTTATATCAACGCTTCTCCCAATATTGATACAACTTTAAACCCCGGATTCACAATTCATTGATTCTCTAGTTCTTGCGGAATTCTTCTAATTCCAGTCCCTCGTTATGCTCCAGCATCAGGCGGATAGACCATTCATTTGCAAACAGCAAAAGCGGATTGTCCTTCATATCCTTCACCTTCTTGCAGTCGCTGATTCTCGACAGCTTATTCAGATCTGTGGAAGGATCCTTTACCCATCGGATATAATTATATGGAAGCGGCTCTAAGCGGATGTCACATCCATATTCATTTTCCAGTCTGTATTTTAATACGTCAAACTGCAGCACACCAACCACACCGACAATAATCTCGGACATTCCAAGTGTATAATCCTGGAACATCTGGATCGCACCTTCCTGTGCAATCTGTGTAACACCCTTGATAAACTGCTTACGTTTCATCGAATCCAAGTGAACCAGTCTGCAGAAATGTTCCGGTGCAAAGGTCGGGATTCCCTCGTACTGGAATTTCTTTCCCGGCGTACATAACGTATCTCCGATAGAGAAAATACCCGGATCGAATACACCGATGACATCACCGGCATACGCCTCATCAATAACCTTACGATCCTGTGCCATGATCTGCTGTGGCTGGGATAAGCGAAGCTTTCTGCCACTCTGCACATGATAGACTTCCTTGGTCGCATCGAACTTACCGGAGCTGATCCGCATAAACGCGATACGATCGTGATGTGCCTTGTTCATGTTCGCCTGAATCTTGAACACAAAACCGGAGAATGGTTCTGTGATTGGGTCAATCAGACCTGCATCCGACATACGTGGAAGTGGACTCTGTGTCATCTTCAGGAAATGCTCCAGAAATGTCTGCACACCGAATGTCGTCAGTGCGGAACCGAAGAACACCGGAGATAACTCACCCTTGTCCACCAGCTCCTGATCAAACTCATCGCTCGCACCATCCAGAAGCTCGATCTCGTCCATCAGCTGTGCATAAAGTTCATCGCCGACAGCATCTTTTAGCGCCGGATCTGTCACATCGTAATCTGTCTCTGCCGCCGACTTCGCACCGCCAACAGACACTGCCTGAAACATCGATACTTTCTTTGTATCCCGGTCATAAACACCCTTGAAACGCTTTCCTGCACCGATTGGCCAGTTGATCGGACATGTCCGGATTCCAAGGACATTCTCGATCTCATCCAAAAGCTCAAACGAATCTCTTGCTTCAAGATCCATCTTGTTGATAAATGTAAAAATCGGAATATGGCGCATCACACAAACCTTAAACAGCTTGATTGTCTGCGCCTCTACACCCTTTGATGCGTCGATTACCATGACCGCGGAATCTGCCGCCATCAAAGTACGATAGGTATCCTCCGAGAAATCCTGATGTCCCGGTGTATCCAGAATATTGATACAATATCCGTCATAATTAAACTGCAACACGGATGAGGTAACGGAAATACCTCTCTCCTTCTCAATCTCCATCCAATCGGAAACTGCGTATTTGGAATTTGCTTTTCCCTTTACCGAACCGGCTGTATTGATCGCACCTCCATAGAGCAGAAACTTCTCTGTCAAAGTCGTCTTACCGGCATCCGGGTGGGATATGATCGCAAATGTTCTTCTCTTCTTAATCTCTTCTTCTAATGATGCTCCCATCTGTTCCTCCACCTTTAAACTCACTTCATGTTATTATAGCATTTTAGAGATGGCTTTCAAAGTCTATTCTGAAAGATTTTTCAACTTATTTTGCTTTTTTGCATAAAAATACAGCTCCTGATTGTACGAATTGCACACACCGAACTCCATACATGGACAATATACCGTCTCACAGGCATCGATCAATGCCTTTGCCTGCGCAAGCATCGTATCCTCCGGCATTGTAAAGGCCGGGATTTCCAGTACCTTCTCACAGAGCGCCTTCGCAACCGGATACTCCCGGTCATGCACAGGTAAAATCCCCGCTGCACATGGGATACCCTGCCGCTGCAGTTTCCGGTATAGCGGGATTCCGTATCCACCTCCACCGATCACAAAGGTATGGACATCCCCGGTTGGCTTCGGAAATTCCACACTACCATACGCCGCATCATAGACGCCATCCTGCATCGCATAGAGTTCCTGTATATATTCGGTCGTCATCACCTCTTCCGGCGTGCCGACCCGATCGACACGATGTTCCTTCACACAGACAACCTGATCTGAGATCTTCTGTGCCAGATCAATCTCGTGCAGGGACATCACAACTGCCATCTGCCGTTTTCTTGCAAGCGACCGCAACAGCCACAGGAAATCCGTCTTATAGCGGATATCCAGATACGAGGTTGGTTCGTCCAACACTAAGATCTCCGGTTCCTGGCAGATTGCTCTCGCCAGCATCACACGCTGGCGCTGTCCATCGCTGATCCTCTCAAAATCCTGATCCCGAAGCGCTTCCACCTGCACCTGCCGCATCGCTTCTTCGATTTTTTCTTCATCTTCTTTTTGCAGCATCCCCATCTTCCCGGTATACGGATACCGACCGGTCGCCACGACATCATAACAGGTATATCGTTCCGGATGAATCCGCTCTGTCATCACGATTGCCATCTTCTTCGCCAGCTCCTTCGGTGCATAAGAAGACAACTCTTTCCCATCAATGCTGACTGTTCCTGCAATCAGGGATAACTGCCGGATGATACTTTTCAGAATCGTCGATTTGCCCACGCCGTTTGGTCCGATCAGGGTAAGAATCTCTCCTTTTTTCACATGAAGATTCACATGGTCTATGAGCGTCCGCTTCTGATAGCCTACACTCGCCTCTTCCGTAACCATATAATCATCATCACTGTGCATAGCCATGTCTGCGCCCCCTCTCCTTCACCATCATGTAAATTACAACCGGTGCTAAAAATACCGCTGTCACAGAGCTGATGGAAAGCTCGACCGGAGCAAAGATTGTCCGTGCCAGCAAATCACAGAGCACGCAGAACACACCGCCTCCGAGAAAACTGACCGGAATCATCACGATCGGCTTTGTTGTTTTTACTACACTCTTTACAAGGTGTGGCACCGCGATTCCGACAAACGAAATCGGTCCTGCGAATGCCGTCACACAGGCGGATAATAAGCTGGATAATAAAATCAGCATCACACGAAGCGGGCGGATCGATACACCGACATTTTGCGCATAGCTTTCTCCCATCTGATATGCCCCGATCGGCTTAGATAGCAGAAAAGAACCAGCCACCGCCACTACAACAACAATTGTCATGATCTTTACATGCGCCATGGATATTCCGGCGAAGCTTCCAAGCGACCAGTTATGCAGATTCACGATATTCGAATCATCTGCAAAGGTCACAGCAATATCCGTGATTGCCGAACAGATATAACCGATCATCACGCCACATACAACCAGCATAGACATTTCCTGCACCTTCTTTGATACCGCCAATACGAAAAGCATCGAAAGGAGCGATCCGATCAATGCCATCGCGATCATAAACCACGAACTCATTGTAATACCATGTGAGACACCTACGATCATCGCAAGTGCAACAACCAGCTTCGCCCCGGAAGAGATTCCGAGCACAAACGGACCTGCAATCGGATTTCTAAAAAATGTCTGCAGCAAAAATCCCGATACCGCAAGTGCACCTCCTAAGATTGCTGCCGCAAGCACACGCGGCAGACGGATGGAAAGAATAATCTGCATCGCTTTCGCATCGGTTCCGTGTCCGGTTAATACGGAGAATACCTGCCGCGGGGCGATCGATACACTGCCGATATAAAGTGATAGCAGAATTGCACCAAGCAGCAGCGTAAATAATACGATATATGTAATTATGATTCGCGTCTTTTTTGTCTTCATCTTTATTCCATTTCACAATTCATATAGTACATGTTCCATGCACCGATTTCACGATTCCGCTTATTCCTCTGTCAGCTTATAAAAATAATCGCTCTTTATCTCCTGTCCGGTAAATATCGCATGCATATCCGCGATCATCGTACCATATCCGGTCGTCTCCTGAAACATATTTTTTCCGGTTCCGTACACATGCCCTTCCTTAACGGCTTTAAAATCCGCAAATAGTGCGTTCTTCTGCAAAAGCTCTGATACGCTCGTAAGCTCACTGTCAATTGTGCTGTTGTATATGATATAGTCTGCATCCTTCGCCTGCTCATAGAATGTCTCCATCTGGATTGTCATAGTTGAAAGCGCATTTTCCTCGTCCGAATCATCAAAGGTAATACAGGTTCCTCCGGCGAGTTCGATCATCTTCGATACATAATCACCGGACTTACGTACATTGACACCACCGTTTGTCGTCACATAAAAAAATGCAACGGTCTTTCCGGTCGGTGCCTCGTTCAAAACGTCTGCGGTCTTCGCCGTCTCTGACGCAAACAACTGCTCTGCAGCATCCTCCGCATCGAACAACGCGCCATAGAATTTCACCCATTCCAGCCTGCCAAGCGGATCTGTCTCATAGCTTGAATGTTCCACGATCACTGGGATTCCACAAGTCTCTAACTGCTCTTTTACCTCCGGATTGTGCAGGATCATCGTCGACTCGATAGCAAGATCACAATCCCCGGCAAGCATCTGCTCCACATCCGGCGCATTGTATTTGCCGGCGTAGGCAAGTGTCTGTGCCTGCATCGCCTGCTTTGCCTCCGGGATATACCAGCCATCTTCCTTCGTGCCTGAGAAGGAAAGGTTGTTAAGACGTCCAATCTTCACAATGAAGTCCATGCCGGACGTTGCAGCCAGATATGCGTGCTTCGGTGTTCCATCAATCACTGTAATATCCGAAGGAAGTCCCTCCGGTACATTCTTCCCATCCGGCACAAGCAGGTAATCACCGATATCAGAAACGGAAATAAGTTTATACCCTCCCGTATAATAATCCACGGAAAACTGTGTCGCATAGCTTAAATCCATACTATTTTCTTTTTTCAAGTTATCCCAGCGGATATCTGCATCCAATGCGGATGCATCTGTCATTGTCCCTTTTGGTCCTGCATCCTCTGTATATGCAACATTCCCCTGTGTTGCACAAGCACAGGGGAACGTACATAACAGGGCGAACAGGAGTATAAAAAGAATTCTTCTTCCTCGTCTCAAATCCAACACCCTTACTTTATTGTTTTAGAATCAAAATATAATGTATAGTCGATCTCATGTGGCGTACTCATCGCCGTCGTATCTGCAGAGATCGGCATATTGTAGTCAAATCCGGTAACCGGAATCTCAAATGTAGAATTTCCTTCCGTATTGACCGGCAGATACTTCTCCTCACCGACAATCACATAATCATAGTTTGAAGAACTCATGATAATCGTTGCAGTTGCGATTCCATTTTCCACCTTGATTTTCGTCGGGCTTTCCACCGTAGCACGGCCGGAGCCTCCGGACAGGGTTACCTCAACCGTATATTCACCATCGGCGATTTCTAAATCCTCTGCCGTTTTTATCGACGGATTATCTATGGCATCAGCCGGAAGTGAATCGGAACGGAACACCAGCGTCCGCTCATACCATTTTTCTTTTTTGTTGCTGAATGCGGCACATGCAACGCCCTCATCCAGCGCATCCACAGGAACTGTAAATGTATGCGCACCATCTGTATCCTCTACATATGGGATATACTCTGACTCATCTGCAGCAACTGCCTCTTTGCTGGTACCCATATACAGATACCGATAGCCTTTTCCGCCCATTGTCATAACTGCGGTCATCTTGCCGTCTGCTACCGTGAGCTTGCAGGCAGTAATGTTGAACATTGAAGAGCTTGAATCAACCTCGATGTCATATTCACCATCTGCGACATTCTCTGCCGGAATCGGAACCATCCAATCCTCTACCACGTCACTTGCCGATGCCAGATCCGAACCGGTTGCAATCTGTGCATCTGCTTCGGTTGCCTGCTCTGTTGTCACTGCCTCCGTCGTAGCCGCGGCAGTTATTGTCTCCTGTGTTGTTGTATCATTTTTTCCACATCCTGCAAGCAGGCAGGCAAGTACCACGCCTGCTGCAAGACCTACATTCCATTTCTTCACGATTCATTCCTCGCGTTTATTCTATTATTTATTTAACTTGTCAATAGCTGCCTGTGCATGCTTAACAAAGATATCCTGAATTGCCGGAAGCTCACCAAGTCCACGAACAAGGCATGTTACATCATAACCGGCATCCTCGAATGTTGTTTTCCAAGAGCCTTCCTCATCGCCTGCCATATCGTTGTTTGCATGGTCACCGGCTACAATCATCAGCGGCTCAAGAACAACCTTCTTGTAATCGCCTGCCTGTACCTTCGCAAGTACATCATCCACAGAAGGAGTTGCCTCAACCGTACCTACGAAATAGTTCTCAAATCCGGCGTCTGTCAGTTTATCCTGCATTTTCTGGTATACTTCGTTGCTGTCTGCCTCTGTACCATGTCCCATGAAGCAGATAGCTGTCTCACCATCATCATACTCAGCTGTTGCATCCGTGATAGCCTTTACAACCTCATCGAAATCCTCATCACTTGTAAGAAGTGGATCACCGATTACAACCTGATCAAATGCATCTGCATAATCGCCAACTTCATTTACAACATCTGTATACTCCAGACCATTCATCAGATGTGTCGGCTGGATTACAAGGTTCTTAACGCCGTTATCAACCGCACGGTCAAGCGCTTCTGTCATATTATCAATGGCAATGCCATCTCTTCTCTTTACATGATCAATGATGATCTGGCTTGTAAAGCCTCTTCTGACGGAATAGTCTTTACCAAACTCTTCATCAAGCTTATTCTCGATTGCACCGATTGTCAAACGACGGCTGTCGTTAAAGCTTGTACCAAAACTTACAACAAGCAACTCGTTGTCACCAATTTCATCCTGATTACGAACATTATCCAATGATGCATCTCCTGTCTCATAATTCTCATCTTCATCTGCATCTGCCTCAGATGCAGTTGCGTCTGCAACCGTTGCCTCTGTGGTTGTTGCTGCTTCTGTTGCAGCCTCTGTGGTTGCTTCTGTGGTTGCCTCAGTTGTCTCTGTCTTCTTGTCTCCACATCCTGCAAGCAGAGTTGCTGCCATGCATGCTGTAAGAAGTGCTACGCTTAATTTCGATTTCTTCATTTTCTTTCTGTACCTCTTTCCTTTTGTTTTTTATCCAGTCACTTGTTAAGAATCAATTCAGACGCACAGAAAAAAAGCCGCCAGCGAAATCACAAACTGACGGAGCAACAGGCCATAGAACTTAATCTACAACGGTACGACCAATTACTCGTGATCTGGAAATTTTTCCTGTACCAATACACGGCAGGTTTCCTGACTTACCGATCCTCATACACATTCCCCTTCCCAGCCTTGCGGCCAGTGGTTATCTTCCGATATCGAATGTATACTCCCGGCTTACAGTGACGAGATCGTGCAGGACTTCCACCTGCTTCCCTTTTAACACATGTCTGCTTTTCAAACAAAAAAAGCTCCACGGCACCGTATATTATGAATTCAATTCGTCGCAATAATAACACACGCACACGAAATGTACAAGTACAAATTTCATGTGCGTGATACCTTTAAGCTATATTATTCATATCTTTTAGCTATTTTCAAGCAGATCCTGCAGCCGTTTCTCATAGACATAACAGTGTCCATGCGCCTCGATGGCTTTCTCATAGGCTTCAATGGCCATCTTCCGCTCTCCCATCACCTCATACAGGATTCCAAGTTCATAATAACCTTCCTCGCAGCCATGATACCCACAGCTTGAACAAACCTTCATCGAAACCGCCTGTTTCAAATATTTCTCCGCATCTGCATAATCACCGATCACCCGGCAGTATCTTGCAAGCTTGATATAATCAAGCGGTGTCTTCCGGTCTTCCTCCGGTATCACTGCTTTACTTAAATACTCTGCATACTCGGACTTGATCTCTCCATCCCGCAGATAGAGTGCCTGCAACAGTTCCCCATAATAATTGGTTTCTTTATTTAAGTTGACTGCCTTTTTGTATGCATCGACTGCATCCGCATATCTGCCACTCATGATAAGCACTCTGCCGTACTTGCTGTAAATGCTTGTATTATCCGGCTTTAACTTTATACCGAGCTGATACATCTGATCCATCATCAGCGTATCGTCCTCTTCCCCGGCAAGCTCCATCAGAAGACTCGCGCAGTCAAACCGCAGACTTTCATCCGTGCCTTCCTCTGCATAGCTTTCCAGCAGCTGTTCTGCCTCCGGATAGCGGTCTGCTCGTGTGAGTGCGAGACCTGCCTCGATACGAAGCTGCGGATCCATGTCATCTCCGTATTTATGAATTGCATCCAACAGAATCTGACACCCTTCTGTAATCCGGTTCAGGCAGAGCAGCACACGGGATTTAAAGCGGATGACCTCTGTCTTTCTACGGATATCCCGGTCTGACCGCTCCGGCGCGATTGCCAGTGATTGTTCAAAATTCTCTAACGCTTTCTCGTAATCCCGCCGCTCCCAGTAGATAAATCCAAGATTCGTATAATATGCTGCATGCGGTCGTACACAGATCTGATCTTCGTACGCCTTGATTGCAAGATCCGTCTCATGAACCTTCCGATACATATATCCCAGATATCCAAACACATCTGGATTTTTCGGATTGATAGACGCAACCTTCTTATAAACCGCAATGGACTCCTCATTTCGGTTTGCTTCATCATAGAGATCTGCCAGCTCTAACAACAGATCTTCATAATTTGGCAGATCGGATTCATCCGCCTTATAATTTGCTTCTACTTTCTCTAAAAGCTTCAACGCTTCCTCTGATTTTTCCTGTGCACGAAGGTTTAATGCCTCATAATAATCCATCGCATCGCTCTCCGGACGGAACTCCCGGTACTGTGCCATTACATTTTCGGCATCTTCGTACTGCTCTGCCTGCTGGAAGGTCAGTATCTCCTGTATGTACGGCTCCACACCATATGGATAGATCCGTATCGCCTTCTCCGCCGAATAGATACATTCCTGTAGGTAATCTAACATATAACAGCATTTTGCCCGGTAGCAATGCGCCCAGTATTCATCCTCATAGACCATAGATTCATAATCAATATGCTCTAACATCGCATCGCACGCCTTCATACAGTTGCCATACTCCTGCAATTCATAGAGAATCCGGAGATTCAGGATCAGTCCGGTGATCTGCTCCTCATGCTCCGTCTCGACCGGAAGCTGTATATATTCCTTCGCTTTCTCGTACTCTTTCAGGTTATAGTAACAGCTTGCGATCAGTGTATGTGCATACGGATACCGCTTTCTGCGCTTGTTCTGTTCCTCTGTATAGCCGCCTTCTTCCGGCTGTATATCCTCAATTGCCTTCTTCCATCTTAAGAACAATGGCAGTGCCTTCTCCGTCTGTCCGGTTGCCAGATAACATCTGCCCTTCGCATTACAATAGAAGAAGATCTCATCGCCCTCCGGTTCAAATGTATCGAACACCTCCAACGCTTCCGGCTCCCGCTGATTCTGATAATAGCACCATGCCAGATCTAACTTTTTCTGATGATCGTCCGGATGCTCTGCCACATCCTGCTTCCATTTGTCAATGATTGCTTCATTTACCTGCTGCAGCCGGGTAAGGTACGCCATATCCCCATAATTGTTGTGCATCAGCTCCTCAAAGATATCCTTTGCTTTCTCCAGGTCCCCCATCGCATAATAAATATCTCCTAAGCAATACTGCGCGTCTTCATAATCCGGATTCTCCGCAAGGATCTCCTCTGCGACCTGCTTCGCCTCCTCATATCGTTCCAGGCGGTACAGCATCTCACTCTTGATAAACTGCGTCATCTCATCCTTCGGATACCGCGCAAGTTTCGCATCGATCCTGCTTAAAAGTGTCTCATATACAGCCTCTGCTTCCGCCCTTGGTAGTGGTTGTTCCACATCCTTTTCCTGCAAATGCGTATCCCGCATCTGCACATAGATCTCCAGCACATCACCATGTGGATGTGTAAGAGGAAGTTGTTTCAGTCGTTCTAATTCCTTGTGGAGTGCTGTCCGGTTCTCTGGTGTCGGCTCGTCTTGCTTGTCCATCCGCTCAATCTTCATATACTGCTCAATATAATCATCGGCATATGTATAATCTCCGGTCAGATATTCATAAGCAAAGCCGTCCTGTTTCCGCGCCGCTACCCCAAGAATATAAGAAATATAATCCTCCGGGAATTTCACCAGCAGATCTTCTTTGCGCAGGGCGATATCAAACCGGTCCACAATCTCACGAAAAACCGCATCCGGCATCTGGTAATGACCCATCATGAATACAAGCAGCTCCTCTAATGCTTCTGCCTCTGTGTCAAGCGATACAAATGCATCCTCACGAAAAAGCTCTCTCCACGCATCCACACGGATACGGTTCGGATAATCGTTGTATAGTTGTTCTAATTTATCGGTAAGCTCCGTCCTCGGCGGCTGTAAGCCTTCCGAAGCTTCGTCATCCATATCCTCCGGCAACGCCTCCTGCCTTTCACAGCTTGCAATCGCCTCCTCATAGGCATTCCGAAGCTCCATGAAACCATCTGCATCCTCCTCCGGATTCACAGATTTTAACCGCTCACGATACGCCTGCTTGATTGCACCCTTATCGTCTGTCTGACCGATTCCAAGTATTGTCCATATGTTCATAACCCCTGCCCTTGTACCTTTCTTCATTCTACATCGATTTGCTACTTTTTCGTTGTCTCATATAACATACCATCATCCGCAACCATATCCTTCTAATCGTTTGGCTGCAATAAAACTAGCTACTGCTGTGCTCATGGACACGGTCTGCTTTTGTTATTACTGAGTTGCAAACTGAAATTCTCACCTATCCTAATGTCATTATCATAACAGCAAAAATTACTGCTAAAATCGTGTCAATAATAATAAGAGTTCTCCTATATTTATTTTGATATTCCACTCGATTCATGATTTTAGCCTTTTGTTTTTCAGTCATCCTCCAGTCTGATGGAAAAAAAGCACATATCAGAAAAATTAACCACATAAGGAGTCCTGTAAAAGAGAGAATAACTAAAACTCCTGAATCATTAACTCCTATAACACCTCTTACAATAATCGCAGTGATTAGGATTAACAATGAACAAATAGCCATTATTTTTTCAATTTTTGTCATCTTGCCTTCCATACTTGTTCCTCCTTCAACTTCAAATAAACACGAGCTTTTATATCTCGCCTCTCAAACGTGCTTCTATATCAGATGCCGTGTATAAAACATCCGTTACAATTACTCTTTCGTCACAAATTGTGTAAATCACTGAATAATTATCAACGAGCATTCTACGCAACTCCATTCTCTTTTCCGGCTCCGAATCCATAATCCTAAATCGTTCCGGGAAAGTGTCTAATGTAAGTATTTCATCCG
>ERZ1027070.649-NODE-649-length-15048-cov-9.507970_pt1 | contig 15048 bp, 7 predicted proteins | sample MGYA00519419_ERZ1027070 | MGnify/ENA primary metagenome ERZ1027070 (study PRJEB26926, sample SAMN06164837) | human gut metagenome | biome: ENVO:00009003; feature: ENVO:2100002; material: ENVO:00002003 | host: Homo sapiens | place: USA | collected 2012 ...
GATCTACACCTAAGCCTTCGTCGGCAGCGTCAGATGTGTATAAGAGACAGAGTATCTATTGATGTTAAAAATAAAAGTGTGGAAGAGGTGCTTGAGATGTTGTTTGTAGGGAAAAATATCCGTTATAAAGTGGAAGGGGAGCATATTTCTGTTTATAAACCCCAGCAATCAAGACAAAATGCAATTACCGGATTGGTTATGGATGTGGCAAAAGAACCAGTTATTGGTGCTTCTGTTGTGGTAATGGGATCTACTAACGGGTGTATCACAGATTTTGATGGAAAATTTTCTTTAGAAGTTTCTGAATTTCCTGTGAAGTTACAAATCAGTTATATTGGTTATAAATCTCAAGAGGTAACTGTACGTGATACAAAAACTATTCAGGTGGTATTACGTGAGGACACTGAAACTTTAGATGAAGTGGTGGTAGTGGGATACGGTTCGCAGAAAAAAGCAAACCTGACAGGAGCCGTTGCCTCGGTCAAGATGGATGAAGTGATAGGCAATCGTCCTTTGTCACAAGCTGCTGATGCATTGCAAGGTACGGTTCCCGGCTTGTTTGTGTCTAGTGATGGCAATGCTCCAGGTAAAAGTAAGTCATTCCAGATTCGTGGCGCTTATTCTGTAGGTATTAAAAATGATGATGGTTCTTATGGTAGTGCTATCAAGCCTTTGATTTTGATTGACAATGTGGAAGGAGACTTGGATATGGTTAATCCTGAGGATATTGAAACGGTTACAGTGTTGAAAGATGCTGCTTCAGCTGCCATTTATGGTGCCCGTGCTGCCGGTGGTGTAATTTTGGTTACTACCAAACGTCCGAAAGGAGAAACTTCTTTCCAACTGAATTATAATAATAACTTTGCCTTTGCAACTGCCATGAATTTGCCAGAACAGGCACCGTTGATGGAATATTTGCAGGCCTATTCTGATGCAGCCGGAGATCAATTCTGGACAATGGGTTCGCCTAGTGTAAGCAAATGGATGGGATATTTGGAGCAATATCGTAATAATCCGTCTTCTATTCCTACTGTCGGCGATGGTATCTTTAAAGATACGGATGGGGCTGTTTATTATATGAATGAAAAGGACTTGGTGAAGAACATGCTTGAGACTAGTTTCCAGCATACACATAATATATCAATGACAGGTGGTACTGATAAGCTCCGTTATCGTCTTTCTGCCGGATTTATTGATAATGACGGTGTGCTGATTACTGACAAGGATAAATACAGACGAATGAATGTCAGTGGATTTATATCTGTCAATGTTACAAAATGGTTTACTCAGGAAGCCACTTTTAGCTATGCACATAGTAAAAGAATGGAGCCAAAGTCTGCTTTGGGCGCTGTTTACAGTACTCGTCTTGCTTCTTTCTATCCGGAAGGCAATATGCCGGAAGGTATTTCTGCTGCAGGCGATGGATTACCTTTCTTTACTCCGTCCAATCAGATACGTTGGTCCAATCCAGAAAAAACATTGTATGACAATCCTCGTATTTTCCTGAAGTCTATATTGAAGCCATTAAAGGGATTTGAAATAGCATTTGAATATACTTTCGACAAGAATATATATGATTATAGCTGGTATACGGGAAGTGTGGTATATACTACTGTGCAAGGTGGTAAAGACACGACTCCGACCAATGACTATTTACAAAAAAAGAAAAGATATACCGACTATAACTCAATCAACTTGTATGGTACTTATGATTTCTCATTGGGTAATCATCAGTTTAAGATAATGGCAGGTTTCAATCAAGAATCCAGTTATCAGGAAACAATGGAGGCTTTATCCTATGGACAAGCTGTTATTGAGGTGCCTTCATTGGGTTCGGGTACATCTACATTGAAAGCTACGGACAAGTATAATGAGTTTTCTGTTCGCGGCGGATTCTTCCGTGTGAATTACAACTATCAGGATAAATATTTGCTGGAAGTAAACGGACGTTATGACGGTTCTTCTAAGTTTCCTAAAGAATCACGTTACGGTTTCTTCCCCTCTGTTTCGGCCGGTTGGAACATTGCACAGGAAAAATTCATGGAAAGTACTCAGAATTGGTTAGGTTCTTTGAAGCTACGTGCTTCTTATGGTATGATTGGTAACCAGAACGTGCCTGCTTATTCGTTTATTCCAACTATGGCGGTGAATAATAAATACAATGGTTGGATATCCAATGGTAATTATGTAACCGCTATTACTTCTATTCCTTCATTGGTAAGTCGTAACTTTACTTGGGAAAAGGTAGGGACATTAGACATCGGTATTGATTTCTCTATGTTCAGTAATCGCTTTACAGGTACTTTTGACTGGTATCAGCGTAATACGAACGGCATGCTTGCTCCGGGTGTGCAATTGCCTGCTGTAGTAGGTGCGGATGCTCCTTATCAGAATACGGCAGATATGCGTACACGTGGCTGGGAACTGAGTTTCAATTGGCGCGACCAGATTGGAAAGGTGAGCTACCGAGTCGGTTTTAACCTGTCCGACAGCAAGTCAAAGATTGTGAAGTATGACAGTAACTCATCCTACATATTAAGCAGCCAAAAGACGAATGCGCTGACGGGTGGAACATATACATTTTGGGAGTTTTATAAAGGTAAGGAATTAGGCGAAATCTGGGGATATGAAACAGATGGTTATTATACCGTAGACGATTTTGTCGATACTTCTTCATGGAAATTAAAGGATGGCGTTCCAAGCATAGATGGCTATAATCCTCGTCCGGGTGATGTGAAGTTCAAGAACTTAATGGATGATGAAAGAGGGACAAATATGATTTCCAGCGGTAACAATACGTTGAATAATCCGGGCGACCGTAAAGTGATTGGTAATGAAACTCCTCGTTATCTTTATGGTATTAATCTAGGATTAAACTATAAAGGTTTTGATTTGAGTGCCTTTTTGCAAGGAACCGGTAAACGCGATAAATGGATTGCCAATACATTGACTTTCCCATTATATTCTGACTTTAAGTTTATTCCTTTATATAAAGGTTTGGGTGATTACTGGCAACCGGTAGATGCTGCCAATGGTGATTACACAGCAGTTAATCCTAATGCTGAGTTCCCACGTATTTATGGCAACTATGGTAACCAAGGCTCTAATTACCGCCAGTCAGACAAGTACTTGTCCGATGCTTCTTATCTGCGTATCAAGAATGTTACTTTGTCATATACATTCCCCAAAGCATGGATTACCAAAATATCTTTGTCGCAGTTACGTGCTTTTGTCAGTGTAGAAAATCTGGCAACGTTCTCATCATTGCCAAAGGGTATCGACCCGGAAACGCTGAAATGGGATTATCCCGCATTCCGCACAGTATCCTTTGGGCTTAATCTTACATTATAAACCTTAAATTAGTACGAGTATATGAAAAGATTATTTATAAGTTTAGCAATTCTCGCAGGAATCAGCCTCTCTAGTTGTAATGATAGTTTCTTGGAAAAGACTCCTGTTACAGACTTGACGGAGAATAATGCATTCAATTCCTACGATAACTTCAAGGCTTTTATGTGGCCTTGTTATGAGATGTTTACAAATAATACTATTCGCACTTCCTTACAAGGATTCGGACAAGACGGACAGTATAAGGGCGATATGGCAGCAGGATACTTTCAGCAAAAATATGAAAGTGGCTACAATGAATTTGCTTATCAGACAGTTGCCAGTGTAGCATCCGGTAATGGCTGGGATTTTAAATCATTTATCCGCCGTGTCAATATCATGCTTTCACACATTGATAATTCTAGTATGACAGAGGCTCAGAAAGACCATTGGCGTGCAGTAGGATATTTTTTTCATTCTTTTTGGTATATGGAATTGATAGATCGTTTTGGCGATGTGCCTTGGGTGGACCAGGTATTGCAGGAAGATTCTCCCGAAGCTTATGGACCTCGTGTGGATAGAAAAACCGTAGCCGACAAGGTATTGGAACGTCTGCAATGGGCGGAACAGAATATTGGAAATTTCACATCACAGGATGGGGACAATACGATTAACCAAGATTGTGTACGTGCCGTTATTTCGCGTTTCGGATTACGTGAAGGTACATGGAGGAAATATCATGAATTGGGTGATGCTGAAAAATATCTGCAAGAGTGTGTGCGCGCATCCGAGTTATTAATGGCCGCTTATCCTACTCTTTACACAGGAACAGACGGTCAACCCGGTGCCGGATATGGTGAAATGTGGACAACAGAGGATTTGGGACAAGTTCCAGGTATCATTCTCTATAAATCTTATGTGAAGGATATAAATCCTATGGGCATGAGTTATATTGAACATACTTCTTCACACTATGTGGAGATGAACCAGAATATGGTAGATCTTTATTTGATGAAGAATGGCAAGCCGATTTTGGCTGACGGATCGGGCTACCATGGAAATAAGGACATGTATGCGGTATTTCGTGACCGTGACCCGCGTTTGTATCACACGGTTATACCTCCTTATAAAGTAAAATCTGGAAAAGGCGACTATCTTACCTGGTCGTATACAGACAATCCGGCAGACCGTGAATATATTGATATTATGGGAGCAAATGAAAGTTGCAGTAACCCGGGTGTTGGTATGAAACGTTTGCCTGGGCAGAACTGGAGTGCATCACTTGTACCTGAAATACCAAGATTAGGTACTGGAGCATTTGTGACTTGCCGTTCAGGCTACTATGTATGGAAGAATTGGGATAACTGGGAAACCAGCTTTAATAATGGTAATTTGAATACAGCTGACAAACCTATTTTTAAAATTGAAGAAGTCCTGTTGAATGAAGCTGAAGCCAAATTTGAATTGGGAGTATTTGACCAAGGGGTTGCAGACAAAACAATCAATAAGTTGCGTGATCGTGCCGGTGTAGTCAAAATGGTGGTTGCTGACATTAATGATAGTTTTGATCCTAACCGTGGAAAATACTATCCTAAAGGTAATGAAAGTGGTATTTTGGTTGATCCTGTCTTATGGGAAATTCGTCGCGAACGTATTATAGAATTGATGGGTGAGGGATTTGGTATTTATGATATCCGTCGTTGGCGTATGGCTCCGTGGTTCCTCAATAAACCTGCAACTGGTCTTTGGATGAGTAAAGAAGAGGCAATGAAAAATAATATGACTTTATATAATCCTGAAACTGGTTATTCTGATGGAACTGACGGTTCATTGACGGAAGGTAATTTGTATCTTTTCAATGATCCTCTAAAAGAAGGTAAAGGTTGGTTAGATAAATATTATTTGTATCAAGTACCGACTACCGAAATATTATTGAACCCAGAACTGGAACAGAATCCTGGTTGGTAATTTATAGTGTGATACGAATGAGGCTGTCTCAAATGCGGAATAACGTATGGAGACGGTCTTGTTTGGTTTTTAAACTTAGAAAAATCGAAATAAAATGAGATTTCAGAAAATAGGATTGACTACTGTAGTGTTGTGTACCGTAGGAATACAACAGAGCTTTTCTATCGATATAGTTACAAAAGAAAAACCTAATATCGTGTTTATTTTGGCTGATGATTTAGGTTGGACGGATTTGGGTGTAATGGGCAGTGATTATTATGAAACTCCTAATATAGACCGTCTTGCTACAGAAGGAATATTGTTTGACAATGCTTACGCTGCAGCCGCCAATTCAGCACCTAGCCGTGCTTGTATGATGACAGGAATGTACACGCCACGCCATGGAGTATATACAGTTAGTCCTCCCGACCGTGGTGATCGTACCAAACGTAAATATATAGCTATTCCCAATGTAGAAGATGTCTGTGCCGACTTTGTGACTATGGCCGAGGCTTTGCAAGAACAGGGTTATCAGTGTGGTCATATCGGGAAGTGGCATTTGGGGGATGATGAGGACGGTACAGGACCCTTGTCACAGGGATTTATATGGAATGTGGGCGGTAATAGAGCAGGAGCTCCCTATTCTTATTTTTATCCCTATTGTCTGCCTGATAAAAGTAAATGTCATGTGGGATTAGAAGAAGGTATATTGGGTGAATATCTTACTGATCGGTTGACTGAAGAAGCTGTTTCTTTTATAAAATCTCATAGTGAAGGTCCTTTTTTCTTACATTTGTCCCATCATGCCGTACATACGGTTTTGCAAGCACCTGATTCATTGATAAATAAATATCGTAATAAAACTCCCGGTAAATATCATAAGAATCCTATATATGCTGCAATGATTGAAAAACTAGATGATAGTGTTGGTAGGATATGCCAAGTTATTAAGACATTAGGAATAGCAGATCGTACAATAGTCATTTTTTATTCAGATAATGGAGGTTCGGAACCAGTGACAGACAATTATCCGTTAAATGGAGGAAAGGGAATGCCTTATGAAGGTGGGAGCCGTGTGCCGTTGATTATAAGGTGGACTGGTAAAATAGAAGGAGGCATCCGTTCATCTGTTCCAATAACAGGAGTTGATTTTTATCCAACTTTTGTTACTTTGGCACAGGGTAAGATTCCTGCTAACTTAGATGGAAAAGATATTTTTACGCTTATAAATAATAATGAGACGGAACGTGATCTTTTCTGGCATTTTCCGGCTTATTTGGAGTCTTATTTAAACGGGGGAAGAGATTTCCGTGCAAAACCTTATTCCAGTATTCGTTCAGGTGATTGGAAATTGATATATCATTATGAAGATAAGTCTATGGAACTGTTTAATTTGAAGAATGATCTGGGAGAATCACAAGATCTATCAGGTTCAAATCCTGTAAAGCGAGGAGAACTTTATCAGAAACTGATGAAGTGGATTCAAGAAACTCATGCTCCTATTCCTGTGGAATTGAATCCTTATTATCGAGAGTAGGTGAATGATATTTTTTTCTTCTATAGCTTTGCAGCCTAGGATATTTTCTCTAAATTGCCGATGTTTATAGCAGGAGTAGTAATTATTAAATTCAGTAAAAAACAGAATATATGAAAAATCGAAACCTCTTTCTTTTAACCAGTGGATTAGCATTTCCTCTATTAGGCGCTTATGCTCAGAAAACTCCTAAACCGAATATCATTTATATTATGTGTGATGATATGGGTTATGGTGATTTAGGGTGTTATGGTCAGTCCTACATCAGTACACCGAATATTGATAATATGGCTAAAGAAGGTATGCGTTTTACACAAGCGTATGCCGGTAGTCCGGTGAGTGCTCCATCACGTGCGTCATTTATGACCGGACAACATTCCGGACATTGTGAAGTACGTGGGAACAAAGAGTACTGGCGCGATGCCCCTGTTGTGATGTATGGAAATAATAAGGAATATGCCGTGGTGGGGCAACATCCATACGATCCCGGTCATGTGATTATACCTGAAATAATGAAAGATAACGGTTATACTACCGGTATGTTTGGTAAATGGGCAGGGGGCTATGAGGGATCTGTGTCTACGCCGGACAAACGGGGTATTGATGAATATTATGGTTATATTTGTCAGTTTCAGGCTCATTTATATTATCCGAATTTCCTGAACCGGTATAGTAAATCGGCTGGTGATACGGCAGTGGTTCGTGTAGTGATGGATGAGAATATCAACTATCCTATGTTTGGTAAGGACTATTTCAAACGTCCGCAATATTCTGCGGATATGATCCATGAAGAAGCAATGAAATGGTTGGATAAACAGGATGGCAAGCAACCTTTCTTTGGTATTTTTACTTATACGCTTCCTCATGCAGAGCTGGCGCAGCCCGAAGATTCTATTCTGACAGGTTATCAAAAGAAGTTTTTTGAAGATAAAACTTGGGGTGGACAGGAAGGATCAAGATATAATCCGTCGGTACACACCCATGCGCAGTTTGCCGGCATGATTACTCGCTTGGATTATTATGTAGGAGAAGTTTTGAACAAATTAAAGGAGAAAGGACTGGACGAAAATACCATTGTGATTTTTACCAGTGATAACGGCCCCCATGAAGAAGGGGGAGCTGACCCTACCTTCTTTGGTCGTGATGGCAAACTTCGTGGATTGAAACGTCAATGTTATGAAGGGGGGATTCGTATTCCGTTCATTGTGCGTTGGCCGGGTAAAGTACCCGAAGGAACGGTTAATGATCATCAGTTAGCTTTCTATGACTTGATGCCTACATTTTGTGACTTGGCAGGTGTGAAGAATTATGTGAAGAAGTACACTAACAAGAAAAAAGACATGGATTATTTTGATGGTATTTCTTTTGCTCCGACTTTGTTAGGACAGGAAGGACAGAAGAAACATGATTTCTTGTATTGGGAATTTGATGAAACCGATCAGATTGGTGTACGTATGGGAGACTGGAAGATGGTAGTGAAAAAAGGGACTCCTTTCCTTTACAATCTTGCTACAGATATTCATGAAGACCATGATATCGCTGCCGGACATCCGGATATTGTGAAACAAATGAAAGAGATTATCAGAACACAGCATACTCCGAATCCTCATTTCTCTGTGACTTTGCCTTCATTTGAATAAATAGATTTTTTATTCTGATATTCCTCAATCTATTCATTTAGATTGGGGAATATTTTTTTATGTTCCATAAACCTGCTATCTTTGCCTCGCAAATTTAAAAATATTCCGATGAGAATTTAAAACATTCATTTCCATACAACTATTTGTTTTTACGTTGGGACAGCAGGCGAAATAATTTCGTTTGTTGCGCAATAGTTGTCTTCTTATTCCAACTACGAACTTTTCAGTATTCATATTTAAAATTCTTAGAAAGAGTATGTGTATACATGTACAGTCCATTACTTATATGCATCCGGATAAAGATGTGCTTTTTAGTAATGTCAGTTTTACTATCAGTAAAGGGCAAAAAGTAGCCCTCATCGGAAACAACGGTTCGGGAAAATCTACCTTGATGCGATTGATAACTAAAGAGCTATTACCTTCTGAAGGACAAATTATATGTCCGGATATCCCCTATTCTATTCCACAGCATTTTGGTCAGTTTAATCATTTGACAGTAGCCGGGGCATTGGGAATAGAAAGAAAGTTATATGCACTTCATGCCATTTTACAGGGAGATGCTTCGATAGAGCATTTTACGGCTTTGGCGGATGACTGGAAAATAGAAGAGAAAGCGGTTGCTGCTTTGAATGAATGGGGGTTGGTAGGAGTACCTCTTTCCTATCCCATGCATTTGTTGAGTGGCGGTGAGAAAACAAAAGTTTTTCTAGCAGGAATTACTATATACTCTCCTGCTTTTATTTTGATGGATGAGCCTACCAATCATTTGGATGACGAAAGCCGTATCCGGCTGTACCGTTTTATAACTACTGCTGCAGCAGGGATACTGGTTGTCAGCCATGACCGGACATTACTCAATTTACTTTCTTCTACCTATGAGCTTACTGCAAAAGGTGTCACTTATTATGCTGGAAATTACGATTTCTATAAAGAACAGAAGAAATTGGCTGTAGAAGCTCTGCAAACCCGGTTGGAGGAGAATGAAAAGCAATTACAAAAAGCCCGGAAGCAGGCACGTGAGGTAATGGAGCGTCAACAAAAGCATGATGTGCGAGGTAAAAAACAAAATGTGAAGAAAGGAGTCGGAAAGATGGCAATGCATACATTCAGGGATCAGGCTGAGAAAAGTGCTGTCCGTTTAGGAGATGTTCATGCTGATAAGATCCGTGTTTTGGCAGGAGAAACAGTAGAACTGCGTAAAGCTTTACCTGATATGAAGACGATGAAAGTAAATTTCAATTCATCTTCTTTGCATATCGGTAAGATACTTATCGTAGCTTCAAGTGTGAATTATTCGTATGGAGAAAATCCTTTGTGGTCTTCTCCTCTTGAGTTTACCATCAAAAGTGGTGACCGTATTCATTTGAAAGGAAGTAATGGTAGTGGTAAAACAACTTTATTGAGGTTGATAACCGGAAGTCTTGCTCCTACTCAAGGTTCTTTGATACAGGCAGAAGGGCTGACGTACGTTTATCTTGATCAGGAATATTCTACAATTCGTAATGATTTGTCGGTATTAGAACAACTTGCTTTATTCAATAGTGAATTGTATGATAATGAATTGAGAACGATTCTCAACCGTTTTTTGTTTCCTGTTTCCACATGGAACAAGAAGTGTAGCTATCTGAGTGGAGGTGAGAAGATGAAACTTTCTCTCTGTTGTCTTATGGTGAGTGCACAGGCCCCCGATGTTTTTATTGTGGATGAACCTACTAATAATATTGATATTCTGAGTATGGAGATCTTGACCGAAACTTTGAAGGATTATCAAGGCACTTTGTTGGTGGTGAGTCATGACAACTATTTTGTGCAACAAATAAAGGCAGATAAGCAGATTGAGTTATTCTGATGTTTTATTTTATCAAGTGCGGCATTTTTGTTTTAAATATAGAGTTTGACAAAAATGCCGCAGACTTGATTTATTTTATTCGGAGTTATTATTGCAGTGTCAGCGTCTTTACTTGTAATTCAGCATCTTTAGAATTACCCCCTACCATTATATCGAAGTTTCCGGCTATGGTGCGCATGGTATTTGTCTGCGCGTCCCACCATTCCAATTGTTTGGGTGTTAACTCTAATTCTACATTGACTGTTTTTCCTGCAGGAATTTGTACACGTTTGAAAGCACGCAGCGTTTTAGCCGGTCCTTCCGTATCTTCTTGTTTTTTCAGATATACCTGTACTACTTCTTCCCCGTCACGATTACCAGTATTGGTTACAGGAATAACCATTTTGGCAGTTTCCCCTACTTTAATCGTTTGCTCCAGTTTGATGTTACCATAGTTAAAAGTGGTATAACTCAAACCATAACCGAACGGGAAAAGAGGATCACCTTTAAAATAACGGTAAGTGCGTCCTGTCATATTATAATCTTCAAAGTCAGGCAATTGCGCTATATTCCGGTAAAAAGTAACGGGCAGTCGTCCTGCAGGATTGTAATCTCCAAACAAGACTTCGGCGGCAGCTTTACCTCCGGATTGTCCCGGATACCATGCTTGTAAAATAGCCTGACAATATTGGGTTTCGGGCTCCATAGCAATGGGTGATCCGGAAAAATTAACGAAAATAACTTTTTTCCCGGCATCACAGAGTGCTTTTATTAATTCACGCTGAACAGCCGGAAGCTCGATGTCAGTACGGTCTCCTTTGCGGAATCCCGGTAAATTGACACCCATCTCCTCTCCTTCCAAACTTGGAGATATACCGCCTGCAAATATAACTATATCAGCATCTTTCACTTTTGCTACCGTATTCTTAATGTTGACTTCTTCTTTAAACCCAAGATCAAAATTCAACTGTGCGTCTCCACTAAAGTATTGGAAGCGGATTTCTATATCGTATGGCTTGCCGGCTTCTGCATGCATGGCGTAAGCTTGTCCCCTGCCCCCATGTTTGTTGGTGAATTTCTTTACTTCTTCACCATTTATCAATAATTGTGTAGCTCCACAACTATAAAAGTTGAAAATAACCTCTCCTGTTTCTTGGGGGGTGAACACACTTTGATAGATGGCCGAGAAATCGGTCAGGTTCACACCGGGGGCAAATACGGTGGCTCCCGAGGTACAAAGGCGGAACGGGGTGGTGAGTTGTGCGGTGGCTGCCGTATTTCCTTCATATTCCTTGTTGTTCCAATAGCGGGCGGAGAACCCTGGACCTTCTTTAGAAGTACACTGGCTGAAAACGCTTCTGATTAATGAGCGTTCTACCCAGCTGCAACCTTGTTCATAGATCAGTTTGTCATTCTCTCCCATGGCTGAGCGGATACCTTCCAATAAGGTGATCGTATGTTTGGGAGTACCGTTATAATTACCCCATTGCATCACAGAGTCATTTGCGTTAGGTCCCATGACGGCGATGGTTTGTCCACCGCGTTTCAGTGGCAGGATATTATTTTTGTTCAGTAACAGCGTCATTGATTTGCGTGCTATATCTAGTGACAGGGAATCATGTTCTGCCGAGCAAACCACAGAATAAGGAATTTTAGTCCATTCCACTTTACTGGGATCGTCCATTTCACCCAATTCAAAGCGTGCTTTTAATAATCGTTTTACGGATACATCAATATCCTTTTCACTGATTAATCCTTTTTTAGCGCTTTCTACTAATGCTTTATAACTAGAACCACATTCCAGATCCGTACCGCTTAATACTGCGGCGGCAGAGGCCGATTCAGCGTCCGGATGTGTTTTATGTCCTTTTTCCCGATAGAAATCGTCAATGGCGCCACAGTCTGAGAGTACAATACCTTCATATCCCCATTCCTGACGGAGAATTTGCATCAGCAGGCGGTCGCTTCCGCAACAAGGATCTCCTTCCAGACGATTGTAGGCACACATTACTTCTTTTACTTTTCCTTCCTTTACCAAGGCTTCGAAAGGAACCAGATAAGTTTCATGCAAGTCACGTGGTTTTATATTTTCGGCATTGAATTCGTGCCGGTTCCATTCCGGTCCCGAGTGAACGGCAAAGTGCTTGGCGCAAGCGTGTATTTTATCGTATTTTTGATTTGCATCCGTGCATTGTAGTCCTTTCACTACATTTACCCCCATGACACTTGTCAGATAAGGATCTTCCCCATACGTTTCAATACCTCTCCCCCATCTGGGATCGCGATAAATATTGACGGTGGGTGTCCACATAGTCAGACCTTGATAACGCTCGTAGCTTCCTGCAGCCGAGTAAGCTGTATTTTTGGCCCGCGCCTCATCCGATACTGCCGTATAAATGGTATGTATGGCGTCGGGTTCAAAGGAAGCGGCCATTCCTATGGGTTGTGGAAAGACTGTAGCCAGTCCGCTTCGTGCCACTCCGTGCAAGGCCTCATTCCACCAATTATAAGGTTTGATGCCCAATCTTTCGACAGGTTTGGAGTTGTCCATCATTAAAGCTACTTTTTCTTCTAATGTAAGTTGCTGCAATAAATCTTCTGCCCGTTCTTCAGGAGATAAATTACTGTTTTTATAAGCCGGTTGGTTACCGCAACCGCTCAGAATCACAAGGGAAGCAAATAAATATAGAATTCTGTTTCTCATAGTAAAATAGTAAAAATGATTAGTTACATGGCAAAAATAGAATAATTATGAGAATAGTCCGTGTATTTTTTGACTAAAATGGTGGGAGATATTGTTTTTTGTACGAAAAGGTGAGGAATATATAAAAAAACTCCGGTCAGGTATATAGGCTGACCGGAGATGTATTGAAAACAGCAAATAATGACTATTTATATTCTGCCCAGTCTATCAAGCGCATATCCCCTTTCTTGGCCAGTGTATCATGCATAGCCAGTGCGGCAGAAATACAATGAGGAGTCTGTCCTTTGGAAGACATTTTTACATAGTCCCAAAGAATGTTCTTATAGTCTGGATGTGCACAGTTTTCGATGATGGCTTGGGCGCGTTCTACCGGGCTCTTTCCTCGTAAATCGGCAACACCTTGTTCGGTAATGATAATATTGACATCGTGTTCGCTGTGATCTTCATGAGAAACCATAGGAACGATGGCACTGATTTTTCCTTCTTTTGCCACAGACGGACAAGTAAAGATGGAAATATAGGCATTGCGGGTAAAGTCACCAGAACCACCGATGCCGTTCATCATCTTAGTGCCGCTGATGTGAGTAGAGTTTACATTGCCATAAATGTCTGCTTCGATAGCAGTATTGATAGAGATAACACCGAGGCGGCGTATAACTTCCGGGTTATTTGAGATTTCGGACGGACGCATTACCAGTTTGTCACGGAAGAAGTCGATGTCATCATAAATTCCTTGCAGACATTCGTTTGTGACAGTCAATGAACAAGTACTTCCAAATTTCACACGTCCTTGACGAATCAGATCCACTACTGCATCTTGCAGTACTTCGGTATACATTTCAAAAGCAGGGATTGTCTTGTCTCGTCCCAAAGCGCCCAATACGGCATTGGCGATGTTTCCTACCCCACTCTGCAATGGCAGGAAGCTTGCAGGAATAATGCCTCGTTTCATATCAGCAGCCAGGAAGTCGGCAACGTTTTGTCCGATTTGGTCGGTGATAGGATCCGGTGCGGTGAACGAACGGGCCTGGTCAGGTGTGTTCACTTCCACTACTCCGATGATTTTCTTCGGATCTACCTGTACGTAAGGTAAACCGATGCGGTCACTGGGCTTGAAGATGGGAATTTCACGGCGGTAAGGCGGATCAAGCGGTTCATAGACATCATGCAGCCCCATACCGTTTTTACTGTGGGCGGCGTTCAGCTCGATAATTACTTTATCTGCCAGACGTGCGATGGTTGGAGCGATACCTCCGGCAGCTGTCAGGTATACTTTGCCGTCGGGGGTGATTTCGCATGCTTCCAGAATGGCAACATCTACTTTGCCCATGAAGCCATAACGTACTTCCTGTGCCATTTGTGACAAGTGGATGTCATTGTATGCTATTTCACCGTTATTCACGGCTTTACGAAAATCGGGGTTGGTTGTGTAGGGAGCACGGTAACGGATTGCTTTTACTCTGGACAAGATCCCGTCTGTAGCATCCCCTGTAGAGGCGCCGGTAAAAATACTAATTTGGAAAGGATTACCTTTGGCATGTTCTTCTTCTGCTATTTTGGCGACTTCGGGGGTTACGGCTTTGGGTGTTCCTGCTGGAGTAAAGCCACTAAGTCCAATATTGTAGCCATGCTTGATGTAGCTGGCTGCTTCGGCTGCGGAAATAATATTAAATCCCATGATATTCAATGTGTTATTCTTTATTAGTATAGTTGTTATTAATATTTTCGATTAAAAATTTCTGAATAAATGAAAGCACGCCGCGCCTCTTCTTTAGTACTCAGTTTTATAGGAGTCCGGTTTTCCCTCTTATTTTCTGCCAGAGGTGAAGCGACCGCTTTTCTGATTATTGACTGGTTCTGCATACGGGAGGACTGAGGTTTGCGAACCGCCGGAGCTGGAGAAACAGACACCTTTTCTTCCATGCTTTCCTGCTCTATTTCAGGAAACATATCTGCAAGCACTTCCTTGGGGGAAGGTGTTTTCTTCTCTTTGCCGGCTTTTGAGATTTGTTGTACGACTGTCTCTTATACACATCTCCGAGCCCACGAGACAAGAGGCAATCTCGTA
>ERZ1027070.652-NODE-652-length-14999-cov-8.761643_pt1 | contig 14999 bp, 10 predicted proteins | sample MGYA00519419_ERZ1027070 | MGnify/ENA primary metagenome ERZ1027070 (study PRJEB26926, sample SAMN06164837) | human gut metagenome | biome: ENVO:00009003; feature: ENVO:2100002; material: ENVO:00002003 | host: Homo sapiens | place: USA | collected 2012 ...
GGGCTCGGAGATGTGTATAAGAGACAGCTTCATAGCTTAATTGTTTTGATAAGGGGATTATTTTTATGAATATTGCTATTTGTGATGATGAACAACAAGATATTGATATACTTTACAATTACTGCAAATCATGCAAATTACCATACAATATTTCTACTTTCTTGTCTGCCTCTGCCCTGCTTGAGGCTTTTAAATCCCAATTTTATGATTTAATTTTTCTTGATATAGAAATGAATAAGCCAAATGGTTTTGAAATTGGCTCTATTTTAGCAGGATATTTTCCTCGTCCCGTAATAGTTTTTACGACAAACGCACTGCAGTATGCAGTCCGAGGATATGGAATTGCTTTTCGATTTCTATGCAAACCGATAACGATTACAATGTTTCAAAGTGTTGTCAGGGAGGCTCTTGACGAGATTCTTCCGCAAAAGGCAGCGATAATGTGTGGTTCAACTCAGAAAATGATTTCTATAAACGATGTCATATATTTTGAGAGTCTGAACCGGCACATTATTTTTCATTTTGCAAATACATCCACATTGGAGATAAAGGATTCAATGGAAAATATGATTTCAGTTTTTTCATATCCTTCATTTGTACAGATTCACAGAAGTTATTGCATCAATTTGAATTATGTGGACAGCTTTACACCACTTGCTGTCACTATGACTGACGGCTGCAAAATTCCACTTTCGCGGAAAAAACAGACCATTTTCCAAGAGTGCTTTAACAATTTGATACGAGGTACCATCAAATGAATTTTCCAATTGAAGTATATACCATTATTATAGAATGCCTGCTTGTTTTCTACTTCTTTCATAAAGAGGTTAGACCTGTATACCCTTCCCGCAGATATATTATCCTATTTTGCATATCACTCTTTGCGGTCATAATGCTATCAACCCTATATACACCTATGTTTATACGGCTTGTCATTATCAGCTTATTTTTGTTTTTATGCTATACTTTCTACTTCAAATGCAAAATATTCCAAATCACCTATACTATTATATTATTTTTTGTTACGTCGATGTTTTCCGATGTTATTGGTGCGTTTGTACTTTCCAGACTTGGAATTTCAATGAATGAACTTTTAGGAATAAGTGAAGGACGGCTTATCTACAATACCACAAGCAAGATTATTCATCTGTTTTTGCTGGTCATAATTATTTTATTTACCAATGCCCGATTTGATTCAAAGGCTCTACTGCATGCCATACCACTCATGCTCTGCAATCTGTCAAGCATATTTATTCTGTTTGCCCAGTACACTACCTTTATTGACAATGGTAAATACTCCACCTTTGTGATGACCACCATATGTATGCTTGTTATCAATATAGTGGTTTGTGGATATACGGAAATAGTAAAGAAATCTTATGAATTACAGAAAAATCAGCTCTGTATGCAGGAGCAGCTTGCCAAACAGGAGCTTTACTATCAGGATATCATTGCTCGTCAGGACGAATCCCGCGCACTTTGGCATGATATAAAAAAATACATGCTGGCAATGGAAAATCTGGTTTCTACGAAAACACGACCTGAAGCCGAAAGCCAGCTCTCTGCCTTAAAGAAAAAGTTTTCAAGCCTTGACCAAATGATTGATACCGGTAATTCCATTGTTGACGGCATCCTAAACTATGGCTCTAATAAAGCAGGCAGTCTGGGAATCACCATAAACTTTAATCTATGGCTGGACACTGACCTTAACATTTCGCCTGTTGACCTGTACATAATCATTGGAAACACTATGGATAACGCAATAGAAGCCTGCGATGCTTTTCAGGCAGGTCACAAACCATCCATCTCATGTACGCTGCGCCAGAAAAATCATGTGCTGCTTTATGAAATATCCAATCCTATTCCACCGGTTTCGGTTAAAAAAGCCGGAGTTATCCACGGATATGGGCTTGAAAATGTCAAAGAATGTGTAAATAGAAATAGTGGTTTTATCTCTGTTAAAAACGAAAATGATATATTTTGTGTCTCTATAACACTAAACGTTTAATATATCTTTAAATCCGCGATATCACAAGCTTTCCATCCTGCACATCAACCCTGACCTTATTAGACTCTATCCCCGCTGCCTCAAGCATCTCATCAGTGAGTTTTATCCTGTGTGCCTTATCCAATACCGTATATTCCATTGCAGGGTGTTTCTTCAATTTCTCCGTGCTTACCTTTCCGTCAGATATAAGCACTGTACGGTCTACACGGCCTGCAAGTGCCATATCGTGTGTGACTATGATGATGGTTATACCAAGCTCTTTGTTCAGCTTATGAAACAGCTCATAGATTGTATCAGCAGTCCTTGTATCCACGGCTCCGGTAGGCTCATCCGCAAGCAGTATGTCCGGCTTATTTGCCAGTGCCACCGCTATCGCTGCGCGCTGCTGCTCTCCCCCCGATAGCTGAGCCGGAAGCTTATCCTTATGCTCCTGTAATCCCACTGCCTTTAACAGTTTAAGGGCATAGCTTTTATTATCATCCTTGCGTTTTTTTATAATTTCTCTGTGTTTTAAATTACCGGTATTACCTGAATTTTCAAACATCATCACGGCCTCGACATTCTGCAGCACAGTCAGGTATGGGAACAGATTTTTGGCACTTTTCTGCCACACAAAACCTACTTTGTCCCTGCGGTATCTTACCATTTCGTCCTCTGAATATGTGGAAATGTCTTTTCCGTCAATAGTGAGCACTCCAGCCGTTGGTGTTTCCAGTCCTCCTATCATATTTAAAAGGGTGGATTTTCCGCTGCCGGATTTTCCTATTACCGCAAGCATCTCCCCTGTTTCCACCGTCAGGTCAAGCCCCTCCAGTGCCATCACCTTTTTATCGTCGGTCTCATATATTTTTACCAGTCCATCGCAGTTTATCATCTACTTTTCCCCCTTTTAATTTAAATTACTATGCCGTCACTAAGCTCAAACACTTCATCCCCCAGCTCCATCAGGTTCGGATCATGCGTGGTCATAACTATTGTAATGTCCTCATCGTCTATCAACTCACGGAACAATCGCATGACTTCAAATCCAGCAGCGGTATCAAGTGCTCCTGTCGGCTCATCCGCAAAGACCACCTTCGGGCGATGAACCACAGCGCGCGCTATCGCAACTCTCTGCTGCTCACCTCCCGATAACTGATCCGGCATATGATCCATGCGCTTTGAGAGTCCGACACGCTCCAGCAGTTCTGATACTCTGTCATGCGTATTCTCATTTATCACATCGTTTTTCGCAAGTCTAAGGGCAAATTCCACATTCTCATATGCCGTCATCGTGGGAATTAGTGCTATAGACTGGAATACAAATCCCATCTCATACCGCCTTAGCATTTCCCGGTCTTTCTCGGTCATCTGCTCGAGGTTTTTATCCAGAAACTGCACACTTCCATCTGTCGGCATATCAAGCGCACTAAGGATATTAAGAAGTGTGGTCTTTCCGGAGCCGGAACGCCCTTTTAAGATGGCAAGTGTTCCTTTTTTTATCTCCATGGATACTCCGTCAAGTGCGTGGACTGTTGTACCATCTCCCGCCTTGAAATATCTTTTTATATTTTGAGCAATTATCGCATTTTCCATATGTCACGACCTCATTTTTTACATGCTAACTATCTTCTCCAAGCCTTAGTGCCTGTGCTATCTTCATACTCTTAAGCAATCTGCTGATAACCACATAGCATACGGCTACAGCCACGAAAAGTACTCCTGCAAGCTCCAGCATATCAGATTGATAAATATATACATTTACTCCGATATTGTGTTTCTGCGGCAGATATATGATCGATATGAGCCTTACAAACATCGCTGTTGCAGCTATACCTATGCCTGCTCCCGCAAGAAGCGGCAGAAATGATAAAAATATCTGCTCGTTTAAAAGCATTGCTTTTACCTCTCTCATTCTCATTCCCATTGCGCGGTATATACCAAACTGCAGCTCCCTCTGTTTTAGTGTCATAACCCAATACAGCAAAAATCCTACTGAGCACACTATCAGTGAAAGTATAAAACTTAATGTAAACATACCGTTTGTGATCTGCACTGTGGCTGAGTTTTTATTCTCGTCTATAAGCTGCTGCGCGGATGTTAAATTTTTGTATATATCATCCACCGTTTTTCCTTTTGACAGGTTCATCCACACACTGTACGGTGTCATGCCGAACTTTTCCACAACCGTAGCATAATTTGCAACGATCAGGTATTTCTCCTGCTCGGTCACATTTTTGTCTGCATCTGTCTCATAGGTGTAACGCTCGTAGCCCGGAAAACCTTTTACTATGGCACATACCTTTGCATTCTCAGATGCGTAGATCTGATCATCATCGACAGCCTCCGGTACATACCTTGAGTAATTTAAGCTGTCACCAACTTTAAGTCCCAGAGCTTTTGCCAGATTTGAGGAAATGATGACTCCGTCCGGCTCTTTTGCCAGCTCATTCAGGTAATTGAACCAGTGCGCGTCATTAATATCATCATTTTGGTCACTCTGCAATTTCGCAGTCTCACCGAATTCTTTTGTGTTTATCGCCATAAGATATGCATCCGAAATCGAACCACTGCCTGCGGAAATGTCTACCCTCTCGTCCTCAAGCACACGCGTGACACCGTCACAGATGCCCTCATTTTTGAGCGACTCGTATTTACCGAAATCAGGCTCGTCATACATCCAGTTTACAGAGCCATCTTTATTCTTCTGTATCCTGAGTCTGAAATCTTCGTTGTATATCGCATCACAGCCCACATTGTAGACGATCCGTTTTTCCATATTGCTGTTCATGGTGCGCGCCATATTCGCGTCAAAAATACCGCCAGCCACTGTCATGATAAGAAATACTGCCAGAAATCCCTGATTGTATCTGGTTCGTTTCAGCTGTAAAAATGATGCATACATTGCCGGAGAAAAATGCTTTTTAAAGAGCCTGTCCACAAGCAGAATAATAAGTCCGGTAAGTCTTACGCACAAAAGTGCCGCTGCAAATATAAAAAGCGAATTGTCCAGTATCATGACAGGATCTATGCTCCTGTTCTCAAGAACAGATATCGCAAGCGTACTCTTCTGCTTGTTGTAATTGTAAAGCAGATATGCTGACAGAGCCAAAAGTATAACGTCTATAAAGCATTTCTCCCAAAGTGGCTTTTTCTTTGATATTCGTTCCCTGCTGCGCTCTGATATGGCATCCTTTGATTTTTTCCACACCGGAACTGTGATAAACAGCACCATGATAACTGCCGCTGCCACCGCATAGACAAGCATCTGCCATACAAATCTGTAAGTGCCTATATCCTTTGCCGTAAATCTTAAAAATCCGTCTGTAGATGCGGCAGCCCGGCACATTATATATCCGAGTACTATTCCAAGTACACAGCCCGCAAACGCTATTATTCCCGACTGCTGTAGGTACAAAATAAATACCTGTAATTTTGTCGCACCGCGGCTTCTTAAAACAAGTATGTCATTTTCCTCGAGCGAAAGTATCTGTGCAGATATCATTCTTATAAATAAAATCAAAAGCACAAGACACGGCAGCTCCAACGCCCAAAGCATCAGCTTTATCGTCTTCTGCTGTGTAAAAAAGCGCTCCAGCGTATCACGGATGTTGTCATTGTAGAGCTTGTCAGCATCCTTAAACTGCTCCATATAACCGTCATAAAGTGAGGCATTTTCCGTGTTGATCTGCCTGTAATCCAGCATGAGGAAATCACTGTAGCTGATATTGTCCTCGCTGTAATACTGCATCATTTCGTCAAAAACATCCTGCGAAACAAATATCACATCGCCCATATCCGAAAGCGTCTTGGCCCAATATGGATTATTTATATCTTTTTCACTACAGATCTGTGATATTACGAAAGAAATTTCCTTTTTCCCACTGCCATCAGGTACATGTAAATAGATTTTTTCACCTGCTACAAGTCCGTAGTGATCCATTGTCTTTTCGCTTATACTGCATTCGAATGTGGCTGTGTCAGTCTGAGATTTTACAACATCCGCGTACTCCGAAAGTCCCGGCAGATATCCTATTGTAAAATAATGGTTAAGTCCTCCAAACTCTGTATCTGCGCGTCCTCCTGAGAGTGTGATAAGCTGCTGTGAGGAAACCTTGTTTATATCCACATATTCAGTCCACTTCTTTTCGTATCCTGACAGCTTATCAAGCACTGACTGCGAATCAGGATAATCTGCCACCACATATGTTCCCTCGCGGCTCATCTGTGCAGGAAACTCATTCTGCTGTGTGGCATGATCCGTAAAAAGTCTGTCGAGTATCTGATTGCCCGCACCCTTTTCAAACATAGGGTGGCACACAAAAAGTGCTATAAACAAAGCCACTCCCATAAGCAGACACAGATTTAACCATTTTCTGTTTTTTAATTTATTAATTACGAAGCCAAACATATTTCATCGCCCTCATCAATACCGTAAAGCACAAGTGTATTGCTGCCTGATGTATAATCGCCCAATATTACCGGCTGCTTTACCACGCTGTCCCCATCAATTTTCCACACATAGTATGATATATCATCTTTGTCCATAGGATTGACCTGCTTGTGTATGATCGAAGTCGGCACCACTACCACCTTTTTAAAAGAAACATAAGAAAACTTTACAGCAGATGCCCTGGTCAGATCATCCGGTATTCCATTGTCAAGTTTTATATAAAATGCTGCATTTCCATATCCCGAATCTGTGTTTCCGGTAATATGCACACCTTTATCATCCTGATTTATATATCCCTTTTGAGCAACACTACCGTAACCGGCAAAACCGATACAGCTTCCGTAGATCGTTGTACCGTCCAGCTCAAGTGATACGCGCTCTCCCACATCTGCTATATTGTCCTTATATACTTTATAGCTATTGCTATCCTTTACCTGAACCAACAGTACGTCCGTGGAATTTCCGGTTATCTGCAGGATATCTGAGCCTTTCTCCACATTATCTCCTGCCTTGACACTCACCTTTGAAACTTTTCCGTCATTTTTGGCATATACTGAAATATTTCCTTTGCCGTCATTTCCTGCGCTTATGCTGTCATATGCTGACTGTAGCCGGGAAAGCTGATAGGTGTGGTCTGCACAGGCAAGTTTTTTCTGCAGATTCAATAATTGTAAATTCAGTTTCAACTGCTGCTCATCATATGCTGTATCCGGCTTTTCATCCTGCCGGTTATTTTCTTCTGCGCTACTACCACCTTCAGATAAATCTTTTATCTGTTTATCGTAATCAGCAATCTTCTGCGCATAGGATTCATTCTCCGAGTCGATCGCATTTTTCGCCTCTGTTATGGCAGCTTTGCCCTCTCCGGTATCCACCACGTAAAGCAGCATCCCCTTTTCTACCGTATCGTCCTGCTTCACATTGACCGATACGATCTGCCCTTCATAATCACAGGTTTCGGTTATCGTCCCTGCGTCAGATTTGCTGTAGCGCACACCGTAGTTTGCTATATCAAAGTCAGACCTTGTTACCGTATATTTGCTATACTTTGTCGGAACCTGATCTGTAGAATTATAGTAAACCAGCTCCCCCTCTTTTAAGCCCTCTGTGACCTGTGTATAGTTTTCATCAGACTCACCTGTTGTTATGATGCGTTTCTCGCGGCCGCCCTCATCATTTTTCACATAGACATATCTGGTATCGCCTTCCTTATAGATGGAATCTTTTCCCACGACAAGTGCCTGGTCCGCTTTTGTCTTTTCAAAATATACCGGATACATCTGTCCTGCCGTAAGAAACGGCTTTTCCCTGCTTTCCACGCACACATCCGGATATCGGTTGTTTATCTTTGAAAGTACCAAAACCTCTGATGTATATTGAGACTCAGTGACATCATATTTTTCGCCATCGACTATCACATATTTCTTGTCATAATCGCTGTATTTGTACTCATTTATGGCTGTGCCCTTTATATCCAGCACAAGGTCATCCGTATCTGAGACAATGACTATATTCTCGTATGCCGCAGCAGACCTTCCATCTGTCAGCTTCTTAGTGTAAGTGACAAGACCGCTGTGGGCTGCCTTAAGCGTTCCATCATCAACAATCTGCTGATATAAAGCCATCTGTTCATTGATCTTTTGCACTCGGTATTCGTGAAGCTGCTTATCGTACCGTTCATTTTCCTGTTCTGTGGCAATCTGCGTATTGTAATCCTCTTCTGTGCTCTCTTTTTTCTCAATCTGTTCTGTTGAAAATTCGTCCGTATCCGCAGCCTGACTCTCCCATAATTTGATCTGCGTATCCGAGATCTGAGCGGATATCTCATATGTCTCATTCTCATGCGCCAGCGCATCATTACATTCCTGCAACTGTTTTTTTGCCTCATCCACATCACAGACAGCAAGCACATCCCCTACATTTACTGTATCTCCCGGCTCCACATATATCTGTGAAATGTTTACGTTGGCACTGTAGTAATTGCAGTAATCCCTAGGAACTGCGGTAGCCATCAGCACCTGTATGGAGCCAATCGTACCGTATTCCACAGGTCTGTAGGCTTCATTTAACGCTACAGGTTCTTCAAGCTCTGGTATACTGCTTTCTGTCATTTTTCCACAGCCGCCTGCCACAAACGATACACATATCCCCAGTACTGCCAGTTTTTTTATTGATAAAATGTTTCTGATCTTCACTGCAAAACCACCTCATCCCCGCTTTTAAGTCCTTCTGTGATGATCCGGTAGTCTCCCACCTGATCTCCGACACTTATCCATACCGCCTGTCTGTATCCATTCTCATCCAGCGTGTATACAAAATACCTGCCATCCTTCTCATGTACTGCGTCCTTTTGCACATACACAGTATTTTCTATAGCGGGGCGCGTCACTTCCATGGAAAATATCTGTGCATCCGATACTGCCGACATATCCGATACCGGTTCAAAAACAAGTTTTTTATCGTCCACCTCTTTTACCTTAAGTTCAAACTCTATATCAGATGCTGTTGCCGTGTATACATCACCTACATTAAAGTCATAACCTTCCGGTCTGTCAGCTTCGTAATTGCCGTTTCCGCTGATTTCTGTTATAAGATTGCTGCCCGGTTCAAAAACTCCCGCCAAAAGCGAATTGTTCATTGCTGTGATCGTGCCATCCTCGGATGCCGTGATCTGATATCTCGACAGTTTTTCCTTAGCCTCATCAAGATAAAGCTGCGCAACCTCTGTATCCTTATCAAGCTGGGCAATATCGCTTGAATAATCCTGAGTATCATCGATTTTCATAATAGCCCTGTAGTGCTCTGCCAGAAGCTTATTCTGACTGATCTGCCCGCTGTAGTCCTCAATCTTTTTCTGTATCTCCCCGGATTTAAAAGCCACCAGTATATCACCCTTTTTCACATGATCACCCACTGCCACATTTACCTTTTCGAGCGTAAGCTCCGTGTTTGTCGCACCATAGGAAAACCTGGTATAGCCCTGCGCGCTCAGACTGATGGTAGTCTGCGGTGTGAGTGAACCGCTCTGTACCGTAACTGTCTGGTATGATATTTTCTCGTAGGAAGCTCTGTCCGTCTGTGCAAGCTCCTTTTGTGCCGCCCCACATCCTGAAAACAAAATAGAGGTAATTGCAGTGGCAAGTGTCAAACGCCCTATATATTTTTTCTTTTTATTAATCATATATTTTCCACATCTTTTCCAAATAAATATGAACCTGATCTATTATCTAAAAATGTAACTCCATGTATAAACTTTATTGCAGCCAATAACAGTATCTTATATTAGATCATCACTCCTTATGATCGTGCCGTCTATCGCATTCACATACACCGGATATCTGTCGTAGCCCTTATCCTGTTTTGACAGACACCATGCCGGAACATAAGTACATTTATCCTTGTCAGATGCATCCTTCAAACGGATATATCCGAGCTTTAGATTGTTGTAAGTGTGATTTTGTGTAAAATCATACTGATCTGAGTTTTTTGTCATGTCATCCTTGATGATCTCTTTAATAGTGTCCATTGACAAGAGTTCTACGTTTTTTGACTCATTTACAATATCAACCGGGTAAGAAACAGTAAATTCCGTCACTCCCTGATCCGTCACAATAAAGGAACTGCTGCCATATGGCATAAAATCATCATAGTTATCGAGTGTATCCCATATATCCATATTCCGGGTGAAATCGAGTGACTTGCAAAACGCTATGCCATCCACACCCTCGCCATAATCTATGATATATCCCCAGGCTGTATCCTTTATGACGCTCTCTTTATCATCAGTTTTTACAGTATCATCACCATCCTCTATCACTCCTGCGCTCCACTCGTAGTCTGATGTTCCTATATATACCTGTGAAGCCATGCCTAATTTATTTTGAAATTCTTCTGCCTTTTTTATAGCTTCGTCTTTTGATAATGCACACTCATTATCATATGAATATGTAGTATCTCCACCTGTAGAGCCTCCGTTAAATCCCTCTACACCTTTCTCCTCTGCAAAGGATGGTGGTCCGTAATAGCCATACTCACTATCATCGTATAATGTCCCCTCACTTCCTGCCTTAAGAGGCTGTGCTGAAATATATTCAAGAGAGCCGTCCTCAGCAATTCCAAATCTAAGCTCACAGAAAACATTACCAATATATCCCAGATACTCATTACAATCCGTATAATCTGTAGCTTTTTCACGCGTATCCAGTGCAGACGGTTCTGCCTTTTCATACTGTTCCAGCAGATCATTTTCACTTTTCATCACCCTGCTGACGCCCTCTTCTGTGATAAGTCCCGCATCAATTTCCTGCTGATACCCGGCAATCTCATTTTTTACAACCTCCATGCTGTGATATATCTCTTCTTTCGTATAATGAGGTATGTCGTGATAATATACGGTACTATAGCCAAAATAAGCCTCTATCACACTCTTTTTGAAATCGGCACCCACCTTTATATTCTTCACCTCAACAACCGACATGCTTTTGCAGTCCGGCAGGGTAATGTCTGCTGAAATATCCACATCCACACTTTTATCCGATATCTCAACAGAAAAGCTGTCATTCCATTTCGTACTGTCGTCAAATGCACTTATATCACTTCCTGCTTTTGTGTTTATATTTTCAGTTTCCATATTATAATCTACTTTTTTTCCTGAACAGCCGGTTAATGCTATTGCAAGAACCAACGCCGATATAATAACGTTTTTCCTCTTCATAGCCTCTCCTTTACAGTGAATTTTCCAAATTTATGATCGTTCCATCTATAGCGTTTACAAAGATAGCATTTTGCTCATTGGAGTCTACCATACGTGACAGTGCCCACGCCGGAACATAGCTGTATTTTCCCTGCTCACTGTCACTTCTTATCTTAAGATAACTAAGCTGTAGCTTATTGAATGACGATGCAATATCATATTTATCAGGATTTTCCGTAATCTCCGCCTTGATGATCTGCTCTATATTTTTCAGAGAAATAAGCTCCACATCCTTATAGATCTGTGTTACATTTACCGGATATTCCATCTGCACATCAATTATTCCATCATCCGTGACTGTAAGAAGTGTACTGTCAGGCAGTGTAACATCATCTATATCACTATCAATTGCTTCATACCCCGACAAATAGGTATCCATATCAAATCCATCCTTAAATGTGATTCCGTCTATGCCGGTCGCGTATGAATAAATATATCCCCACACTGCTGTCTGATAGTCATTTCCCTCTTCGCTGTTATTAAACCCTATCCAGCTGCACTCACATTCACCTCGTTCCACCAGATCCTGCATTCCCAATTTACTAAGGAAATCCCCGGCTTCTTTTTTGGCTGATGCGGCAGATTTACTGCCCTCATTTGAGGTCTCGTCTGCCTTATCCTTTAGATCATCATCCTGAAAAGTCTGCGTTATGGTATCATAGTCCTCATTCCTTAAAGATGGTGGACCGTAATCTGTCCCGGACTGATGCAAGGCGTAAGCATGTACCTTGTGAGCCTCAAAATCCACCTCACAGAACACATCACCCTTGTAGCCTGCAAATACTTCACAGTTTTCGAGATCCTTTGCCACGGTATAAGTAGTCTTTGCCGTTTCAAGCTTATCCCTATATTCAGCCAGCTGCTGTTCCAACCACTCACTGTGAGTTTCATCCTGTGTTTTCTGCCAGTCCTCTATGACCTCATTCAGTTCGTCAACAGTATAATGATCCGGATCGTGATAATAGTACTCGTTCCCACCAAAATATAAATCCAGAAAACGCTTTTTGTAATCAGCATCTATCTTTACATTTTCCACCTCAACAACCGACATGTTATCAAAGTCTGGAACTACAATATTTGCATTTACATATACTGTTTTCTCGCCATTACCAGTCTGTATTGTAAAGTTTTCATTCCAGCCGGAGTCTGCCCTGATATCAGCTAAGGCAGACATATTTTTTGTTTCTTTACTTTCGCTCTCATTCCCATAATCTATTTTTTTGCCTGAGCAGCCCGTGAGTGAGATGATTACTATCGCTTCAACGATCGTCATAGCCGCTGCGAGTATTCTTGTGTGTTTTCTCATATGCCAATCCTCCCTGATATGTCACATTTTTTCTACAACATAATTATTCCTGTGAAAGTACGGTCCGATGTAAACATTCTGTATCTTAACTCAGATCGTCCGGATGTATCACACTTCCGTCAATCGCGTTGATAAATACAGGGCATGCATTTGTAGTGTCTTTCTGCAGCAATTCCAGACTCCATGCCGGAATATAACTGTATTTTTGCATATCAGTCCGGTTGTTTACCCTTATGTATGCAAGTTTTAGAGTGTAATATTTTACATTTGTATCCAGTACATATTCCTCAGCATTGTTTTTAAGCTCATCCCGGGCAATATCAAATATATTTTCTAAAGGAAGCATTTCTACATTTTCCTGTTTTCTTACTATACTTACCGGGCAGTCTATATAAAAAGTACATATACCATATTTATCAACATAAAAATTGTAGAATTCATTATCAAAAGTATCCTCTATACTATCACCATATTTCATATTGTATCCGCTGTAATCCATCGGGTTTAAAGCATCATCAAATAATATTTTGCCAACTCCGATATTGTAGTAAAATCTATAACCACTTACACACTCATGTATATCATCTTCCTGATACACCTGATCGGCTCTTTCGTTATATCCACTCCATTTCAGCTGCGAACTCTCAGTCTGCGGGATGGATGAAAAACCTGTCTCTTTCAAAAAGCTGTCTATCATATTCCCCGCTTCTTCTATTGTGATACCCGATTCATTTTCCTCCTGCTCAATTTTCTCTCCCGATGTATCCTGTGAATCCGTGATATCATATACCGTATCATATTCCATGAGTGAATCCGGTCCAAAGTATTGCTGCACATATCCATCGTTAAATATATTGCTCCACTCGTATTCATTACTTCCTGTCTTTTTGGTATATCCCTCAATCGGACCTGTGCCAATTCCCGACAGCCATTTATTTTCATCACCATCTGCAACAAAATTCACGTTATACCAGGTGTTTCCTTTTTTCCCTACAAACTCATCACATGAATCATACTCTGTAGCTATAGTCCATTCATCCCCGGCATTTTCCAGATAATACGTATATTCCTTCAAAAACTCAGCTCTGTTTCCTGTGCCAGATGTATCAGTTGGTGTTGTTGAGGAATTTATGGAATCAATAAGATTTTGAAGCTGTGTTTTTGTCCAATGTTCCTTATCATAGTAATAAATCTGCGACTCTCCAAAGTATGCCTTCAATACCTTTTCCTTGAGCTTTGCAGTATAAGGTATCTTTTCCACTTCAACTACTGACATTGTCTTACAATCAGGCAGTTCCACTTTTGCACTTATATCTATATTTACATTTCCAATTTCTGTCTGCACGGAAAACTCATCGCTGTAGGTCTCATCTGTACTAAAATCCTTTACATTGCATACAGCACTTTTTGTCAGTTTTTCTGTATCAGTGCCATAATCTACCTTTTTATCTGCACAGCCTGCCAGTGATGTGAGGATAAGTGCCTCGATGAGTGTCATAATTGCTGCAAATAATCTCATATTTCGTGAAGATATGTTACCCCTTTTATCCATATGTGGTTCTCCTTTTTTGTGTTCCCTGTTGTTATAATGAGTATATATGTCAGTTGTAAACTTTTTGTATCATACATTGCATTTTTTATTATAAAAACCCGGTCTGCACATACTTATGCAAACCGGGTCTATATCACTTCTCATGAATCGCATATACATATTCATTTTCCTGTAAAAACTGCAGCACCTCATAGCTTTCATTATTTTTTTGCTCCACTGCTGTTGTCTCGGATATCAGGTTAAGCTTTGAAAAATCTATCCCGCTGTAGTCAAAATATCCTTTGTAAGCAGACAAATCATTTTCTGCCTGTGATTCATCATCTGCCTGCAAAACCTCTTTATATTCACTCATATCACTAATATCCTTCATATGTGCTTTTGCCATAATGATTGTCCCATCCTCAAGCATCCAGATTGTATGATTTTGTGTACCATCATACTTCTCAAACCTGATTATCCAGTAATATGCCGTATATGTGTTAAAGGTATTATCCGATGCCTTTTTCGCTGCTGCCTCCCACGTATACCAGTTAGAGTAGTCAGGTGAAAGATTTACAGGATAGAGCTTTTCGTCATAAAGCTTTTCCATGCTTTTTCTGCATGTGGCAACTGCCTGATAATCCTGCTCATCCATCTCATAAGAGGCAGCATCATCTGTCGTGCTGTCCCACTGCCCATCTATGAGCGAGAGCTTCTCCGACAATTTCAGATTGGCAGATGCTTCCTTTGCCATTACAGAGCCTGAAGGCAGATAGCTTTTAGGAACCTTCGCCACATGATCATGTTCACTTTTCTGGTTTGCCTCAAGCACTATGCCAGGCACCATGATGCCTGCTATTACTATACAGATTACTGCAACAGACATTATTATTAATTTGAAGCTGTCTTTTTTCATATCTTCCTTTAAATCTTACGAATTTACCATTTTTTATATCTATATTGCGTTCA
>ERZ1027070.661-NODE-661-length-14770-cov-5.713354_pt1 | contig 14770 bp, 6 predicted proteins | sample MGYA00519419_ERZ1027070 | MGnify/ENA primary metagenome ERZ1027070 (study PRJEB26926, sample SAMN06164837) | human gut metagenome | biome: ENVO:00009003; feature: ENVO:2100002; material: ENVO:00002003 | host: Homo sapiens | place: USA | collected 2012 ...
TTCGTCGGCAGCGTCAGATGTGTATAAGAGACAGATATATCATTTGGTGCAGCCTGTTGCTATTCGTGGCAAGCTGTGAAAAAGACACCGAACCTACAAGTTTCGCACCCGCCGTGACGACTGGAAGTGCAGAAGACTTGGACAAACCTGGCATAGATATAACCCTTTCAGGAGAAGTGATAGCCAACCCTAAAAGTACAACCCAAAATGAAATAGGATTCCTAATCGCTACTTCTGAGGAAATCATTACTTCCGGTAGCGAAAAGGTCATTAAAAAAGCTTCCTCCTCGAATACAGGCAACAAATACCTCTGCGATTTAAAAGAGATGTCACCGGGAACCTATTATTTCTGCATTTACGCCTCCAGCGGATATAACGTAAAACGAGGAGAAATTATATCATTCAGCATCACAGAAAAAACGCCACGTTTAAGCATGGGCAGTATCACAGACAAAGACCTGACCGCCACCAGCGTGAAAGTATCTGCAACCATCACCGACAAACGAGGGTTCGACATCCTCGGACGGGGATTTTGCTGGAGTGCGGAAACCACCGAACCTTCCGTAAACGGAAACAAAGTAGAAATAAAAAAAACAACGGATGCTTTCGACGCTCTTATAGAAGAATTGGAACCGGAAAAGAAATATTATATTCGCGCGTATGCTCTCAATGAAAAGGGAATCGGCTACAGCAACACCATAGAGTGTACTACCCCTGTCAAGCAAACCGTCTCTCTTTCAGTACCGGATTATAGTGACTTGGATGTATCATCCGTACATATTAAATCTATCATCACGGCAGCTGCCGATTTCAATATAATCGAAAAAGGGGCTTGTTACAGCAAAACGGTTACTTCACCGACAATTAATGACGCATCGGCAAAAGATGAATCAGAAGGTAGCGCCGTAGATTTCACAGTAACAGGACTTGAAGAAGGTGCAACTTATTATATTAGCGCTTACGCACGTACCCGCGATGGTATGTTCTACAGCACCAGTATTACAGTGAAAACTCAACAAACCTTTAAGCCAACACTCGGCAATCTTCAGGAAGTGCAGGTAAATGATGACAATGCGGTCATAAAAGCATCCGTCACAGACGATGGTGGTCTTGCCATCACTAAAAAAGGATTCTGCTGGAGTACAAGTAATTCCGAACCGACCATAGATAATGACTCTGTCATCTCGCCCTCTACCGGCAATAATTTTGAAGCTGTATTGACTAAACTGAAGTATAATACGGAATATTATGTACGAGCTTATGCCATAAACTCAAAAGGAGTAGGATACAGCAGCGCGTTTATTAAGATAAAGACGGGAAGTTCAACCATTGCAACATTAAAAGACATGTCGGCCAATAACCCTACCCCATCTACCCTCGACGTATCCGCAACTGTTTCTACTGATGGAGGAGCAGATATCACAGAACGTGGCTTTGTATATAGTTCCGAAGGAACGCCAAGCGTAGAAGAGTGCGAGAAGAAAATTGTGATAGAAGGAACTATCGGAGAAATGAGCATTACGCTTTCCGGACTGATGGGATATACCAATTATTATATCCGGGCTTACGCCATTAATAAAAATGGAATAGCTTATAGCAGTACGGCTACAGCCAAAACAAAGAAAACAGATCCAAGCATTGACGATCCGGCATTCCCGGGAACAAGAACGATAAAAAAGAAATAAAATATTAACTACTAAATTGAAGATTATGAAGAAGGTATTATTTTCGTTAGTTATGGTTTGTGTTGCGATAAACAGCGCAAAGGCACAGGATGTCCTTTTAGCGACATTACAGAAAGGAGAAACTACACAGTATTTCTACGGATCGGATGCTTTTAAAGAAGCAATGGAAGCAGCTGAAAATGGGAACACCATTACATTAGGAGCGGGTACATATAATGCTACAGACATCACAAAGGCGGTGTCTATCTATGGCAATGGATATGAGATGAGAGCAGATACTACATCGCAGAAAGAAGGAAATATGGCATTTCCGACCCGAATAGCGGGAGATTTTGCAATAGCGCTTGAAGCTGTAAATGACGTACCATCTAAAGGGTTATATATAGAAGGTATTTATTCTGCAGACCGTGTCAGAATAATCAAACATTTATCTGCGGCATCATTCGTGAAATGCAGATTTCAGAATCTAACTTTTTGGGATACAGAAAATAAAAATATGACAACGTCTGATGGAGTGTCTATTATTCATTGCCGAGTTGCCGGTTGGTTAGAACCGGGAGATTCACAAAATATGATAGTTAGTAACAGTATTATTAATTGCTTAGGGAGCAATATAACAACTTCTTCTATATTATTGCAGAATAATGTTCTTATTCGTCCTACAAATAATTTAACTGGAACGTTTAAAAATAATATAATATACCGTGTAGATATCTATGGAGGTTTTGAAGTTGCTGGTAGTAGCAGTCCGCTAAAATCAGAATGTAGTGTATATAATAACATATATAACTATTCGCTCATTCTCAACGGTGTTATAGTACAAAGCTCTAATTATTATGCAGATATGAGCACGCCATTTTCAAGCTATAGCAATGAGTCCAAATATACCCTTCCCGACGAATGGCTCACCAAATACATCGGCACAGACGGCACTCAAGTCGGAATATATGGTGGTAGCAGCCCTTTCAATACCATCCTCACCATCCCCACCATTGTATCAAAAAACATTGCCCCTAAAACAGAAAATGGAAAACTGAAAGTCAGTATTACTGTAAAAGCAGGAGATAATACACTGTAAAAGACATGAGAAGAATAACTTATATACTATCCTTGCTCCTTTTGTCGACACTGACAAAAGGACAAAATCTGGTAGGATATGAGTACTGGTTCGATACAGACTATCCATCGAAAGTGTATACTGCCCATACTCAAGAACAGATATCCTTCGAAGCAGATGTATCCACATTCAGTCAAGGCCTTCACTATATCACCTTCCGTGCAAAAGACAGCGAAGGGAAGTGGAGTCCTCCCTTGACACAGTATTTCTATCGCACCAGCACAGACAACGGAGCAGACAATGCCCTGAATAGTTATGAATACTGGATCGATAAAGACATTACGAATAAAAAAACAACAGAAAGTACCAACGGAACAATCATACTTGATTTAGATGTCACTACTCTAACACAAGGAGTACACTATCTGAATTTCAGAGCGAAAGATAAACCCGGGCACTGGAGCAATCTGTTAACGCAATACTTTTATCGCACCAGCACGGATAACGGAGCAGATAATGCCCTGAATAGTTATGAATACTGGATTGATAAAGATGTGACCAATAAGAAATCCGTAGAAAGCAGCAACGGAATGGTTACGTTCGATTTAGATGTGTCCGACTTGTCACAAGGTGTACATTACCTGAATTTCAGAGTGAAAGACAAGCTCGGGAACTGGAGTAACCTGTTGACGCAATACTTCTATCGCACCAGCACGGATAACGGAGCAGATAATGCCCTGAACAGTTATGAATACTGGATTGATAAAGATGTGACCAATAAAAAAACATCAGAAAGTACCAATGGAACAATCATACTCGATTTAGACGTTTCTTCTTTGGAGCGAGGTGTACACTACCTGAACTTCAGAGCAAAAGACAAACTCGGAAATTGGAGTAGTCTGTTGACACAATACTTTGTATGCCCATTAGAAAACATAACAAAAGGCAAGATCAGCAACTATGCTTATTGGCTAAACGATGACTTGAATACATTACAGACTGGAAATTTCACATCAACAGAAGTCCTCCAATGGGATGGCTTCCTCCTTGACATACCAGAAGTCATCATCCCGAAAACGATGCCGGAAAGCATTCAACTGACAAGCACAAGCAAAGAGGACGGAACAGCAACATTCTCTTGGACAAACGATGTGCAATTAAATCTTCAGTTTAAGGATGAAGCGGAACGATGGAGTGTAGCTTCTATCGACACCTTTGCACATACCAGTAAACAAACAATTGATGCAAAATTGTTGACTTTGAATAAAGGAAATAGCTTTCAAAAGCCTGTAAGCCGGGCATTAGAAGCCATTAGCATTGATATCAACAAAGAAGATTCTGTCTACTGGAAAGCGGATCAACCCTGCATTCTTTCTGTCTTTAACCCGAAAAACGAACTGGTATACACTCTCAGTGGTAGCGACATATTAACAGGTAAAAAAATTAAAACCGAAGAAAAAGGCACGTACTATGCTCTGTTGCACGATGCAACCCATGACGAGACTTACAATAAGGATGCCATCACCATTGTCTGTATCGGGCAAAACACCTCCGACACCATCCATGTGGAACCCGCCGGAACTTTACCCGAATTAGCAGGCGATCCGGAAGCCATCGTCAACCTGACACTAACCGGTTACCTCAACGGAACAGATATCAAATTCATCCGTAGTTTGAAGAACCTGCAACGACTCGACATCAGCGGAGCACGCATTGTGGAAGGCGGAGATAAATATTATCAGAATTATCTGACTGCCGATGATATTACCGGAGATTATATGTTCTGCAATCTGCCCAACCTGACACGCCTTGTACTCTCCAACCATACGACGAAGATTGCAACCGCAGCTTTAAGCAATTGTACCGGATTGACAGAAATAGAAATCCCCGCCAGCGTGACTTCCGTAGAGAAAGCCGTATTCAACGGCTGCAATCAGCTATTACTGATAAACTGGAATGCACAAGCCGCCATCACCGCCGAAAGCTTTGATACGCCTGCCAAGATGGGGAATTTGTTGATCTTCGCTCCCGAAGGAACCGGATGTACTTATGAAGGCAACGTGGTAATTAACGGCATGGCAGAAAAGATTTCTTTGACTCATGGCAAAGGTTTCCGCTCTCCACAGGCATTCAAAGCAAAAGACATTACCTACAAACGTAACTTCAGCATGAAGTCCGGTAACAAAATCAATGCCGCCGGATGGGAAGCAATCGTACTGCCATTTGATGTACAAAGTTTCAGCAACGAGAAGCAAGGAGAACTGGCACCTTTCAACAGCGGAAAGAAAGGAGTCAAACCTTTCTGGCTGGCTCAGATGACAACCGATGGCTTTGAACATACCACTGCCATGAAAGCAAACAAGCCCTACATCATCTCACTGCCAAACAGCGAGTCGTATGAAGACGAATTCAACATCAGCGGAGAAGTACAGTTCCATGCCGAAGATGCCGGCGGCGTAGAGGTTAAAGCTACTTCTTATAAAGAACTCGCCCGTATAGAAGGAAGTAATCGAATAATGATTCCCGCCTACGAAACTGTATTCAAACACGATACGGTATATGCCATTAACCCGGCTACGTATGAGAATATCGCCCCGGGTGGCGCATTCGTCCGTAACTTACGCGATGTGCAACCCTTCGAAGCTTATCTGATTAGTAAAGAGGCGGCAGTCAATGCACCAAAGCTTTACAGTATCGGAGGAATAGGAGGAGAAATCACCGGCATAGAAGAACTACCTTCCGACGCATTGGACGGCATAGAAATCTATGTCCGATATGGTGTTCTTTACATCAAGAGCGACCGCGAACGTACGCTTTCCATTTACGATACAGCCGGACACATGGTACGTCAGGTTGAAGTACAGGAAGGCACCACTGCTGTCACCGGATTGGGAAAAGGCATCTATCTGCTGGCAAGAAAAAAGATTCTGGTTCAATAAGTAAATTGTTTGTTAATTTAGAGAAAGGTCCTACACCATGATGAATGAGTGATAGGACCTTTATTATCGAATATACTCGATAATAACATATCCATTTTATCGAATATATTCGATAACTATTCGTATATTTGCCTGTCATCAATTACAAAAAGAGATATGGACAAAGACACCATCAAACGTTTAATCATTGAATATCAGCAATTTGTTGCTAATATTACATTAATAGAGCGTGAAATACATCTATCTCATCAGTTGAACTATGTCTTCGTGGGACTCCGACGAGCCGGGAAATCCTATCTGATGTACCAACAAATACAAAGCTTGTTGAATGATGGACATCAACCGGAAGAAATTCTCTATTTCAACTTTGAAGACGATCGCCTGGTCAATTTGACTGTAGAAGATTTAGACCTTATCAAAGTTTCTTACGAAGAACTTTATCCGCATAAACCTATCTTTTTTCTGGATGAAATACAGATTGTGGAGCATTGGGAGAAATTTGCACGCCGTCTGGCCGACCAACAGTATCGCGTTTATATTACCGGCAGCAATGCCAAAATGCTGAGTGCCGAAATTGCTACTACACTGGGAGGGCGATATATAGTACAAAATGTATATCCTTTCTCCTTTTCTGAATTTCTGAAAGCTTCTAAAATTGAGATTGGACCAACATGGTATTACAAAAACCGTACAGAGATAGTCCGGACATTCTCCGACTATTTCAGTTATGGAGGTCTACCCGAATTAATGCTCATAGAAACAATAGAAAAACGGCAATGGCTCAGTAATCTATTCAATAAGATTTTCTTCGGTGACCTGATAACCCGTTATTCCATTCGCAATGACCTCGCTATGAAAGTCTTGATTCGTAAACTGGCTGAAAGTGTGAAACAACCTTCTTCTTTCAACCGTCTGACCAATATCGTTTCAACAACAGGCGCCAAAGTTTCAACGGACACCATTATCGATTACCTTAATTTCTTGCAAGCCACATGGCTATTCTTCTCACTTGAAAACTATGCCAGCAAATTAGTAGAGAAAATATCGAACCGGAAATATTATTTCATCGACAATGGGCTGCTGAACTTATTCCTAATAGACCCGGTGACCTCGTTATTGGAAAATATAGTTGCCATCTCATTAAAAAAGAAATATGAAGAGGAACTCTATTTTTATCAACAAAATATAGAAGTAGACTTTTACATCCCTACTGCAAAATTGGCCGTACAAGTATCCTATAGCCTAAAAGAAGAATCCACCCGTAAAAGAGAAACAGACGCTTTATTGAAAATAGCAGAAACACAAGCGGTAGAGACGTTACTCGTCATCACCTACGATGAAGAGGAGACTATTCAAAAAAACGGCATGGGGATAAAAGTTATCCCCATCTGGAAATGGCTGCTGGATACATAATTTTAAAACCTAATATTCAACCATTTATGGAACATCCTTTTTCCCAATTCAAATACTGCCCCAAGTGTGGCTCCGTGCATTTTGAAATCAACAATGAAAAGTCCAAACGTTGTGCCGACTGTGAATTCGTCTATTACTTCAACCCGTCTGCCGCCACCGTGGCACTGATAATGAATGAACGGAACGAATTATTAGTATGCCGCCGTGCCAAGGATCCGGCTAAAGGAACTCTGGATTTGCCGGGTGGCTTTATCGACATGGCGGAAACCGGAGAAGAGGGAGTCAGCCGCGAAGTGAAAGAAGAAACCGGAATGGAAGTGAAAAAGGCGGAATATTTATTCTCTTTGCCCAATATATATGTGTATTCCGGTTTCACCGTCCATACTCTGGATTTATTCTTCCGCTGTACAGTAACTGACACCTTGCATTACCAGGCAATGGATGATGCCGCAGACGTCTTCTTTCTGCCACTGAAAGATATACATACAGAAGATTTCGGACTGAGTTCCATCCGCAAAGGGGTAGGAATATTTCTGAAAGAAATGGGCGAATAATGATTCGCACAAACCACGGTATATCCTAAAAAAGCCAAACAAGTGTAACAAATTCGACTTAAAACCCGTACTTTTGTAAAAACGCGTTGCATTATGAAGAATAAACTCTCCCGAATACTATGCACGGCACTCTGCTGTGCACCTTTGCTCGCTACGGCACAGACCAGCGAGAATATCACTTCCCCTCAACGACTTTACCAGGAAGGACAGTCACTGTTCCAACAAAAAGCGTATGCAGCTGCCATCCCACCGTTGCAAGCATTCGTGCGCCAGATAGATGCAGAAGGCAAGCCCCTGCCTGTCGCAGGCGAACGGATGGAAGCCGAGTATATGCTGGTATGTGCTGCCTACGAACTAAAAGACCTTAAAAGTTTAGACAAATTGCAAGCCTATCTGGATGAATATCCTGATACACCCTATGCCAATCGCATTTATGCACTTATGGCATCCGTGTATTTCTTCGAAGGAAAATATGATGAAGCCATGGCTATGTTCAATTCTGCCCGTCTCGATCTGTTGGGAAATGAAGAACGCGACGATATGACGTACCGTCTGGCAACCTGCTATTTGAAAACAGGTAATGTGAAAGAAGCTGCCATATGGTTCGAAACTCTCCGTAGCACCAGTAAAAAGTATGCAGCCGATTGCACATACTACATTTCTTATATCCGCTACACCCAGCAACGTTATGACGAAGCAATGACCGGCTTCCTGTCTTTACAGGATAACGCCAAGTACAAAGCGCTTGCGCCTTATTATATCGCAGAGATTTACCTGATTAAAAAGAATTATGATAAAGCGGAAATAGTAGCGCAGAATTATCTGTCCGCCTACCCGAATAATGAATATACAGCTGAAATGTACCGTGTTCTCGGTGATGCCGACTATCACTTCGGAAAGTATCACGAAGCCATGGAGGCATTTGAAAAGTATTTGGAAAACAATAAAGAGGCTGCCCCCCGTCGGGATGCACTCTATATGCTGGGACTTTCGTACTACAACTGCGGTGTATACTCCAAAGCGGCCAATACCCTCGGCGAAGTAACCGCTGAAAATGACGCACTGGCACAAAATGCCTATCTGCACATGGGGTTGGCTTATCTGCAAATGTCAGATAAGAACAAGGCACGCATGGCATTTGAGCAAGCTGCTGCCTCCAATGCAGATATGCAAGTCAAAGAGCAGGCTGCTTACAATTACGCCCTTTGTATTCACGAGACCTCCTATTCCGCTTTCGGTGAATCTGTTACTGTTTTCGAGAAATTCCTTAATGAATTCCCGAATTCCCAATATGTAGACAAAGTCAGCAGTTATCTGGTAGAGGTATACATGAATACCCGCAGTTACGAAGCCGCCTTGAAATCCATCGAACGAATCGCTCACCCGGGCACTGCAATTCTGGAGGCGAAACAGAAAATCTTGTTCCATCTCGGTACACAGTCTTTTGCCAATGCACAATTCCAGGAAGCTATCGGTTACTTTAACCAGTCTGTAGCCTTGGGACAATATAATCTGCAAAACAAGGCGGATGCTATTTATTGGAGAGGAGAAGCTTATTATCGTCTGAACCGGATGCAAGAAGCAGCAAGTAACTTCAGTGAATATCTGAATCTTACTCCGGACAGAAATACAGAAACTTATGCACTGGCATACTATAATCTGGCCTACATAGCTTTTCATGAGAAAGATTATACACTTGCCCAGAACCGTTTCCTGAAATTCACACAACTGGAAAAAGGAGAAAATCCCACTGCACTCGCAGATGCTTACAATCGCATAGGCGACTGTTATCTGCACGTACGCCGTTTCGATGAAGCCAAGCAATATTATACCAAAGCAGAAAACATGGGAACTCCTGCAGGTGATTATTCTTTCTATCAGTTGGCTTTGGTTGCCGGCTTGCAGAAAGATTATGATGGTAAGGTTGCATTGCTCAACCGCATGGCAAACAAATATCCGTCTTCACCCTATACCATAAATGCTCTTTACGAAAAAGGCCGTTCGTATGTACAGACAAGCAACAGTCGCCAAGCTATCGCAGCATTTAAAGAATTGCTGGATAAATATCCCGAAAGCCCGGTCAGCCGTAAAGCCGCTGCTGAAATCGGCCTGCTTTATTACCAAAACGATGAATATGATCGCGCGATAGATGCTTACAAGCATGTAGTAACCCAGTATCCGGGTAGTGAAGAAGCACGTCTCGCCATGCGTGACTTGAAATCGATCTATGTAGATGCTAACCGTGTAGATGAATTTGCCGCCCTGGCAGCCAAGATGCCGGGAGAAATCCGCTTTGATGCCAGCGAGCAGGATTCTCTGACTTATATCGCCGCAGAAAAGGTATATATGAAGAGAGAGATCGCTCCTGCCAAATCAAGCTTTACCCGTTACCTGCAAAGCTTCCCCAACGGCGCATTCAGCCTGAACGCCCATTACTATCTTTGTGTGATTGGCAAAGAACAGAAAGATGAAGCCGCCGTATTGGAACATGCCGGCAAACTGCTGGAATATCCGGATAATCCTTATTCACAGGAAGCACTCATTGCACGTGCGGAAATTCTGTTCAACCGTAAGCAGTTCGACCAGGCATTGAATGACTACAGACAGTTGAAAGCAAAAGCTACCACTCCCGAACGCCGCCAGCTTGCAGAAACAGGAATGCTGCGCAGTGCCGCCCTGATGCAGGATGACGTGGAAACAATCGCTGCTGCCACCGACCTGCTTGCCGAAACCAAATTGACACCGGAGCTACGCAACGAAGCCCTGTATTTCCGTGCCAAGGCCTATCTGAACCAACGCGCCGACAAGAAAGCCATGAACGACCTTCAGACACTGGCTAAGGATACACGCACACTTTATGGGGCCGAAGCCAAATACCTGGTTGCTCAACAACTGTATAAGGCAGGTGAATACACTGCTGCTGAAAAGGAAATACTCAACTTCATTGATCAGAGCACACCACACGCTTACTGGCTGGCAAGAAGTTTCGTTCTGCTGTCGGATGTATATGTAGCAATGGATAAAAAACTGGATGCACGCCAATACTTGCTGAGCCTGCAACAGAATTACCATGCCGACGATGACATCGAACAGATGATTAATGAAAGATTAGAAAAACTGAAGTAAAATCCTCGTCAATTATAAATATGAAAAAGGTACAATATATATTCGGGGCATTGGCACTTATAACCATACCGAACTGGGTGCAAGCCCAAACGCAAGCTAAAGATACTACCCTGAGCCGTACGGTCGTGGTAGAACAAGAATACAATCCGGACATCATAGATGCTTCCAAGGTAAACGTACTGCCCAAGGTAATGCCGCCAACAGTCAGCAAAAAGACTGTGGAATATGATGCCACACTCGCACCTGCGGGAAATATCCCTGCAACTACCATGGAGGCGTATACAGGGGCTGAAAGCCAAGATAAAGCCAAACGCGGCTACGCCCGTCTGGGATATGGCAACTACGGCAACCTGGACGCTCGTGCCAACTATCTGTTCATCCTGCCTAACAGTGACAAACTGAACCTGAATTTCCACATGAACGGCATGGATGGCAAGTTAGATCTGCCTGATTCCAAGGATAAATGGGATGCACGTTATTACCGTACACATGCGGGCATGGATTATGTACATGCTTTCCGGAAAATGGACTTAAATGTAGCCGGAAACTTCGGGCTAAGCAACTTCAACTTCATGCCCGGCAGCACAAATAATAAGCAGAAATTCCTGTCGGGTGATGTACATTTCGGAATAAAATCAACCAGCGAAGAATTACCGCTTCAATTTCATGCCGAAACCAACCTGATGTTCTACGAGCGCCAACACGATATACAATATCAGGACGCACAGGAAGTTATGGTACGGACAAAAGCCAGTGCAATGGGAACGATCTCCGAAGAGCAGTTTGTTGGAGTAGATCTCTCCATGGACAATACGTTCTACAAGAACAATCTTTTTGAAAATTATACCTCTGTGGAATTAAATCCCTATTATCTGTATCAGAGCGAAGACTGGAAAATCCGTCTCGGCGCTCACGTGGATTTTGCATTCGGATTTGGCAAGAAATTCCGGGTAGCACCGGACGTGACAGCCCAATATATCTTCTCTGACAGTTACATTCTCTACGCCCAGGCTACAGGCGGACGACAGGCCAATGATTTCCGCAGGCTAGAAATGGTTTCACCTTATGGCCAGAGTAGTACACAACTGGATGCCACTTACGAACAGCTGAATGCCGCTCTCGGCTTCAAAACCAGTCCGGTAACAGGTTTATGGTTTAATATTTATGGTGGATATCAGGATTTAAAGAATAATCTTGCTTCTGCCGCAATTGCGAACTATAGCGGTTCATACCTTCAATTGCTCCAAGGAAATATGCATAACATATATGCAGGCGCCGAAGCCAGCTACAGCTATAAGGATATTATTTCCTTCACCGCTTCGGGCATTTACCGTGACTGGAAAACTGCTAAGACAGAAAATAACAGCGGAGACCAGCTACTCTATTACATGCCTTCTTTCGAAGCAAACTTCAAGGTAGACATTCGTCCGATTTCTTCTGTCCTGATCAACCTCGGTTATCAGCACATCACTCGTGAGAAGATAGGCAACGAGCGTGTAGATCCGGTTGGGAATCTATACCTTGGCGGTAGCTACGAAGTCTTTGAAGGCATATCAATCTATGTCCGTGCAAACAATTTATTGAACAAAGACTACCAATATTACCCGGGATATCCCACAGAAGGTATCAATTTCATGGGTGGAGTGAGTTTTCGTTTTTAACAAATTGCGTGGCAAAAAAAGTCATTTTTGCTAAAAAAGAATATATTCTCCACATATTATAAGGTGGAAACAATTGTTTTTTTCTACTTTTGCGGGCAAATTCAGTGGCAGGAGCCACTATAAAACAGAAATTTATGCCAAAAAACCTTGTCATTGTCGAGTCACCGGCAAAAGCAAAAACAATTGAAAAGTTCCTGGGAAAAGATTTTAAAGTTCTTTCCAGCTATGGTCATATACGCGATTTGAAGAAGAAAGAATTCAGCATTGACGTTGAAAAAAACTTTGAACCGGACTATGAAATTCCGGAAGATAAGAAAGCACTGGTTAAGACACTGAAAGCTGAAGCTAAAGATGCTGATACTGTATGGTTGGCTTCCGATGAGGACCGCGAGGGAGAAGCCATCGCCTGGCACTTGTATGAAGTACTAAAACTGGAACCGGAACATACCAAACGTATCGTATTCCATGAAATCACCAAAACCGCTATACTGAAAGCTATCGAGCAACCACGCAATATTGATATCAATCTTGTCAATGCCCAGCAGGCACGCCGCATTCTTGACCGTATTGTAGGTTTTGAACTTTCTCCCGTATTATGGAAAAAAGTGAAACCCGCACTCTCTGCCGGACGTGTACAATCTGTAGCCGTACGGCTCATTGTAGAGCGTGAACGTGAAATACATGCTTTCCAAAGTGAAGCATCTTATAAAGTCACTGCTGTTTTCCTTGTTCCCGACACTGACGGAAAACTCGTTGAGATGAAGGCGGAACTTGCACACCGCCTTAAGACCAAAGCTGAGGCGCAGAAGCTCCTGGAAAGCTGCCAATCGGCAATATTTACCATTGAAGATATTACAACACGTCCGGTAAAGAAGAGCCCGGCTGCACCGTTCACTACTTCTACTTTGCAACAGGAAGCCGCACGCAAACTTGGCTTCACTGTAGCACAAACGATGATGGTAGCTCAACGGTTGTATGAATCAGGACGTATTACTTATATGCGTACCGACTCCGTAAACTTATCGGAACTCGCCATCAACGGCAGCAAAGAAGCCATTGCCAATATGATGGGAGACAAATATGTACATCCACGCCACTTCAGCACCAAGACCAAAGGAGCACAAGAAGCGCATGAGGCTATCCGTCCCACATATATGGAGAATGCACAGATAGAAGGTAGTGCACAAGAAAAGAAACTATACGATCTGATCTGGAAACGTACCATTGCTTCTCAAATGGCAGATGCCGAACTGGAAAAGACAACAGCGACCATCAGTATAAGCAATACATCCGAGGCTTTCAGTGCCACGGGAGAAGTTGTGAAATTCGACGGTTTCCTGCGTGTATACAGAGAATCTTATGATGACGATGTGGAACAGGAAGATGAAACTCATCTGCTGCCACCGTTAAAGAAAGGTCAGAAGTTAGAGTATCAGAACATTACTGCCACTGAACGCTTTACACAACATCCACCCCGCTATACAGAAGCAAGCTTGGTGCGCAAACTGGAGGAATTAGGGATAGGTCGTCCCTCTACTTATGCGCCTACGATCTCTACCGTTCAACAACGTGAGTACGTAGAAAAAGGAGATAAAACAGGTGAGGAACGTTCATACAATGTAATTACTCTGAAGAAAGACAAAATCACAGATGCCACCCGTACTGAGATCACCGGAGCAGAAAAAGCAAAACTGCTACCTACAGATACAGGTACAGTAGTGACTGACTTCCTGACACAGTACTTCCCCAGCATCATGGATTACAACTTCACAGCCAGTGTAGAAAAGCAATTTGATGAGATTGCCGAGGGAGATACAAAATGGACGACTATCATGAAGACGTTCTATAAAACCTTCCATCCATCCGTGGAAAGTACTCTCGCTGCCAAAAATGCACACAAGACTGGAGAACGCATATTGGGAGATGACCCTGTTAGCGGCAAGCCTGTAAGCGTCAAAATCGGACGTTTTGGCCCTGTAGTACAAATTGGAAGTGCTGAAGATGAAGAAAAACCCCGCTTCTCTCCTTTAAAGAAAGGTCAATCCATCGAAACAATCACTTTAGAGGAAGCAATGGAGCTGTTTAAGTTACCTCGTACCCTTGGTGAGCATGAAGGCAAAACGGTTACTGTCAATGCCGGACGTTTCGGGCCGTACATTTATTACAGCGGAACTTATACTTCACTTCCCAAAGGCGTAGATCCGATGGAAATAGAATTGGAAGAGGCTTTGGAATTAATAAAAGAAAAAGCGGAAGCAGAAGCAAAGAAGCACCTCAAGAAGTTCGACGAAGAACCTGAGTTGGAAATCATGAACGGAAGATATGGCCCTTACAT
>ERZ1027070.722-NODE-722-length-13899-cov-6.204276_pt1 | contig 13899 bp, 10 predicted proteins | sample MGYA00519419_ERZ1027070 | MGnify/ENA primary metagenome ERZ1027070 (study PRJEB26926, sample SAMN06164837) | human gut metagenome | biome: ENVO:00009003; feature: ENVO:2100002; material: ENVO:00002003 | host: Homo sapiens | place: USA | collected 2012 ...
ATATTTGGGGGGGGGGAAATTTTTTTTATATTAGTTTTGCGCCGAAAAGAGTAAACGAACCCCCAAAATGTTTATCGTAAAAATGGAAGGATTTGCAGGCTTTGTCGGCCTTATGTTTGGTCTTGTTGTTTTATCGGTCATCATAACCCTGGTCGTATGTGCCGTTAAGAGGCATCGCAGGGAGTGGCTTCAGGACGGACAGCGTAGAGTCTGATTTTGTTTTGTAAAGTTATTGGAGCTGCCGGAGCGATTCTTTCGCTCCGGCAGTCGATTTTTTTGTTCGGTTCGTTTCCGGACGTTTCGGATGGTCCGAACATTCGGAAGGTCGGACTCCATATCGTTTTGTCGTGACGCGGGCTTTCGTGTGCAACTCCGGTTCTGTGTCGGGAGCGCAGGAAAACCGGCCGCCGGACCGTCGGGTTTCTTTGCCAGAGAGGGAAACATTGTTTTTCGGGGGGTGGCCTGACTGCGGCGTCTGCGTTGGCAGTATCCGGCCTCGCAGTCGCTGCAGCGGATTTGCAATCACGGTTCGCGGGGTGTGTGGGCGTGGTATCGCCGCCGTAAGCGATGCAGTGTATACCGAGCCGCGATACGTTCGGGGTGTAATCGTCGTTTTTTATCCCTGTACGAATACTAAAATCGCCCGGTCTGCCGTATTGTTAAGAAGAGCACTGGCGGGCGAGGCGGGCTTCGGTGTGTGGAGTTGCCGGGCCGGGGACGCGATGCGAATGATTCCGGGTTTCCGGACTTCGGGACTGTCCGAGCGATGTCGGTCGGGAAAACGAAGAATGAAGCCCGGTAAATTTTGCAAGTCCCGCAGGATTTGTTAAATTTGCGCGATTGTATGTCGAAAATCCGTTTCCATATTTTGCTTGCTGCGCTGTTGGTTGTCACCGGCTGCGGCGAGGATGACAAGGTTCTTCCCGAACAGCAGCAGCAGTTCGAGAGTTTCCTTTCCGGTAGCCACCAGCCTCGTCTGGTGACCGAGCAGGAGGCTATGAGTTCGGATGAAGATCTCGATTTTTACTCCACGTTCGGGCGCTGGTCGTATCGATATATTTACCATTATTACGATTCGGAACGTCAGACGCGTCCTGAAGCGGAGATCGGCGATGAGGTGGATCTTGTTTTCTGGGTCTATCTGTTCGAGAATCGGGCAATCACTGCGAGTACGATGCCGATCTACACCAATGACAGAAAGTGGGCCGAAAAACTTCAGGAGCAGGGACTCGATACGAAATACTGGAGTTTCGAACCCCGTCCCGTCCGTGTCGGCGGCGGCTCTTTCGTCGAAGGGGTCGAATTGTCGCTGCCGGGCTGCCGCGAGAAAGATACGGTCGAAGTATATATGACATACAATATGGCTTACGGCGATGCGCTGATCAATTTCATTCCGGAGCAGAGTCCGATCGCCGTTTTTTATACGATTGATTCGGTTCGTAAATAAGAAAACAATGAATAGTATGGGACGTTGGTTGCCTGCGATACTCCTTTTCGGTCTGACGACGCTCTGCTCCTGCGCTGAGGAGCCTGACAATGCTTATCCGGGGAATACCCAGAACAAAGCTCTGAAAGCCTGGATGACGCAGAATCGTCCCGATCTGCTGGAGAATTACCAGGAGGAAGGGGAGTATTACGTGGATGTCGTTTCGCTGGGCGATCTGGCGGACAGTGCGATTCTGGAGACGGAGAGCTGGGTGTGGTACGATATCACGGGGCGGGATTTGCAGGGGAATATCAGTGTGGCCCGGGATTCCGTTTATGCGCTTCAGCAGGGAACTTTTACTCCTTATACACATTACGTTCCTTACTATCAGTTCTACGGTGAGCTGGCGAGCGGAACTTTCAAGGAGGGGACTTATCTGGCTATGCGGAACCCGTTGAAGCTGGGTGAAACGTATGCCGCGCAGAAGGGATTTCCCCGTGAGGTCGAATTGCGCGTGGGGGCCGAGGTCGTGCTGTATATGCCTGCGACGATCATATCCACCGAAGCCAATGGCGACGGAGGTTACGAGGGGCAGTATGCATTGAGTGCCAACCACCCGATGATCGCCCGGATCAAGCTGGTCGGAAGATCGAGTCAGCCGATTGAAACGGAGAGCGTCGCGGTCGATGATTTTGCGGCGGCGAACGGCGGACTGGACCCGACGGTTCCTCCGCAGGACGACGATTCCGAAACGGCTTCGGTCAAAGCCGGAGAGCCGGCCCCGTCGTATCGTTGGAAAATCGCCACGTCGGAGGCGCCTCAAATCTATGTGAACGAGAGTTTCAATCCTGCGGACGATGCGACCGGACTTTTCACCTATTCGAATGTTTATGTGGGATCGCAGCAGAAGGCGGACGAGATCGATCGTAAGATTAACAAAGCTTTGGTCGAGCGCTTCGGTACGGACGAACCGGGCGAACTGATCGATCCCGAGAAGAATGTCCGGGTCTGGTACATCGCCCGATTCCTGGACGGGTTCGTACAGAGTACCAATATCGACGAGGTGAAACGAATCGTTTACGGCGAGGTGGAATCCACCGGTACGTACATGAGCTACACCCCTTCGCTGAATAAGGACAAACAGATTCTGGCCTGGTATTACGCCTTGCCGCACTTCCGCTACGGAAGCTGGGGCGCTTTGCTGACCGTTTCGAGCAATGCGTACGGTGTGGTCGGCATTACCGGGACAACCCAGACCAGTTCTTCTACGAATTACGCCGCTACGTACGCTATGATGAATTATTACGGCATGATGAACAATTACTACGGTAATAATTACATGGGCAACTATTACGACGATTATTATGGCAGCTATATGAACGGTCTTTACGGCGGTTCGGTCTATAATCCTTACTATGTAGACAACTCCACATCGACCAGTACGACGATCACCGAGGTTTTGCCCTATACGCCGCTGTTGATCGAATTTTATATCGAGCCGGCTCAATAGTCCGTTGCCGGTTTTGTTTTCTGGCCGTCTGCAGGATTCCTGCGGGCGGCTTCGGTTTTTATTCTTTGGGCTGCGGGGCTTTTCATTCCCGACTCATTCCCGGCATTGGATTTGGAACATTTCGATTGTAAGACGGATTCTGTCGGTAAATTGGGTGTAATTGACGATTTTTTCAACTTTTTGTTCCGGAAAATTTTGAAATTATCGGAAAAGGATTTAATTTAGAGGAAAGAAAAAGAGGCCATCTCCGGTCTGCCGACAAATGGGTGCCGAACAGGGTCGGACTTTGTCGGAAGCGGAGAAGACGAAAAATAAATTCAACCTAAATAATTAGCAGTATGATTATCACATTTAATGAGTTGCGTCGTATCAAGGACAGACTGCCCAGCGGCAGCTCGCAACGGATTGCAGACGAATTGGGAATCTCGGTCGATTCGGTTCGTAATTATTTCGGCGGACGGCACCCCGAGGCGAAAGAAGGCGTAGGCATTCATATCGAACAGGGACCGGACGGCGGTGTTGTGACGCTGGACGACACGACGATTCTGGATGCGGCAATGCGTATTTTGAACGAAAAATAGGATCGGGATTCCCGATTAATGCTCCCCGGCTTGTTAGAAGCCGGGGTTTTTATTGCTGATTCAGTCCCGTGTCGCTCCGGGAGTCGGCGTTTTCAAGTCCGTTGCGGAATGACAACGGCAGTTGAAAGACAGTTGGCGGCTGTCATTGTGGCAGTCAGGATGTCAGGCTTCCCGGCGGTTTTGTCAGATTTTATTCTTTGAAAAAGCCGGATGGTGCGAAAAAAACATTTGGTACAACCTTTGTTCACTACCCATCGTCCGCAAGGCAGTGACAGAGCCGGGAAAGCGGAATTGAAAAAGAAATTATTAAACTATAAATCAACGATATTATGGCAAAGATTATTGGTATTGACTTGGGCACGACGAACTCTTGTGTCGCAGTGATGGAAGGTAACGAACCCATCGTAATTCCTAATTCCGAAGGGCATCGTACGACTCCTTCGATCGTCGCATTCACCGACAATGGAGAACGTAAAGTGGGAGATCCGGCTAAACGTCAGGCAATTACTAATCCTAAACGTACGATTTTCTCGATCAAACGTTTCATGGGCGAGACCTACGATCAGGTACAGTCGGAGATCGAGCGTGCTCCTTATAAGGTAGTACGCGGCGACAACAATACGCCGCGTGTGGATATCGACGGACGGCAGTACACGCCGCAGGAGATTTCGGCGATCATTCTTCAAAAGATGAAAAAGACGGCCGAGGATTACCTGGGGCAGGAGGTTTCGGAAGCGGTGATTACCGTTCCGGCCTATTTCTCCGACTCGCAGCGTCAGGCCACGAAGGAGGCCGGTGAGATTGCGGGACTGAAAGTGCGTCGTATCATCAACGAGCCGACGGCCGCTGCATTGGCTTACGGTTTGGATAAAAAAGGCAATGACATGAAAGTCGCTGTCTTCGACCTGGGCGGCGGTACGTTCGATATTTCGATCCTGGAGCTGGGCGACGGCGTGTTCGAAGTGAAATCGACCAACGGCGATACGCACCTGGGCGGCGATGATTTCGACCATGTGCTGATCGATTATATGGCCGAGGCATTCAAAGCCGAGCACAACGTGGATCTGCGCAAGGACCCGATGGCCATGCAGCGTCTGAAGGAAGCTGCCGAGAAGGCGAAGATCGAACTGTCGTCCTCGACTACTACGGAGATCAACCTTCCGTACATCATGCCGATCGACGGTATTCCGCAGCACCTGGTTATGACGCTTACGCGTGCCAAATTCGAGCAGTTGTGCGATCACCTGATCCACAAGACCATCGAGCCTTGCAAGGTAGCTCTGCGTGATGCCGGGCTCGATGCCAAGCAGATCGACGAGGTGATCCTCGTGGGCGGTTCGACCCGTATTCCCGCGATCCAGAAGGTCGTCGAGGATTTCTTCGGTAAGGTGCCCAGCAAGGGAGTGAACCCCGACGAAGTCGTTGCCATCGGCGCTGCGATCCAGGGCGGTGTCCTGACCGGTGAGGTGAAGGACGTGCTGCTGCTGGATGTCACTCCGCTGTCGCTGGGTATCGAAACCCTGGGCGGTGTGATGACCAAGCTGATCGAGGCCAATACGACGATCCCGACCCGTAAGAGCGAGGTCTTCTCGACGGCGGCCGACAACCAGCCTTCGGTGGAGATCAACGTCTGCCAGGGCGAGCGTCCGCTGGCCCGCGACAACAAGTCGATCGGCCGCTTCCACCTGGACGGTATTCCGGCCGCTCCGCGCGGTGTGCCGCAGATCGAGGTGACCTTCGATATCGACGCCAACGGCATCCTGAACGTATCGGCTAAAGATAAGGGTACGGGTAAGGAGCAGAAGATCCGCATCGAGGCTTCGTCGGGTCTTACCGAGCAGGAGATCCAGCGTATGCGCGACGAAGCCAAGGCTAACGAGGCGAAGGACAAAGAGGAGAAGGAGCGTATCGACAAGATCAACGCCGCCGATTCGAACATCTTCGCTACCGAGAAACAGCTCAAAGAGTACGGCGACAAGTTGCCGGCCGACAAGAAGGCTGCCATCGAAACGGCGCTGGGCAAGTTGAAGGAAGCGCATAAGAACGCTGACGTAGCCGCTATCGATACGGCTTTGGCCGAGCTCAATGCAGCATGGCAGGCTGCTTCGCAGGATATCTATGCCGCGCAACAGCAGCAGGGCGGTGCCCAGCAGGGTGCTCCCCATGCCGATGCAGGAGCCGGTACGAACGGTCAGCAGCAGGGTGGATCCAATCAGCCCGAAGATGTAGAGTTCGAAGAGGTTAAATAAAAAGTTGGAGGGAAGGTTCGGTTTGCGGACTTTCCGGTAGAAGAGCCAGGGTCGGCAGTATGTCGGCCCTGGCTTTTTTGTCTGTAGGGCGGATTGCGGGCTGCGGTTTCGGGGAACAGGTGCTTCGATACCGCTTTTCAGCGCCCTTGTTGCCGGTCGGGACGGTCGGACTCCTTCGGTGTTTTCCCGCGCGTCCGGTGTGCGGTCTTTGCTGTCGGGGTGCCGCCCGGAAATGAAATCGCACTCCTTCGATTTTCGGTTTCAACGGTGAAATCGGATGGTTTCCAGCGTTTTTTTGTCTATTCCTTTTTTGTTTCCCGCAATTTTTTCTATTTTTGTGCGTTTATTGGGATTTCTGAAATCCCGTTTCGGGTAACGGAAAAGAAACAAACAAATTATAACAAACTAATTTATACCCAATGCAAAGTAAAGGCGTAATCAAGTTACTTGCAATCCTGCTGGCGATTGCTTGTATCTACCAGCTCTCCTTCTCACTGAAAGCGAGAAGCGTGGAGAAAAAGGCGGCCGAGTATGCCGCGAAAGTTTCGGAGTCGGATTCGCTCCGTCAGGCGGCGGAGATCTATTACCTGGACTCCGTGCAGAACAGGCCCGTTTATGATCTCGGATTCATTTCATTCACCTACAAGGAGGTCAAGGAGAAGGAGATCAACTTGGGTCTCGACCTGAAGGGCGGTATGAATGTCATGCTCGAGGTGCAGGTGGAGGACGTGCTGAAAGCCCTGGCAGGTGACAGCGCACACGATCCGATGTTCGAGGAGGCCATCGCCCGTGCCAACAAGGCGCTTAAAGAGGGTACCAACAACTACATCGGCGAGTTCGCCAAGGCTTATCGTGAGGTTTCCGGCGGTGCTCCGCTGGCTGCGCTTTTCGTAAGTCCGGATCGTAAGGATATCACGCCGAACAGCTCGGACAGCGAGGTCGAGAAGATCTTGCAGGAGGAAACCGACGCTGCGATCGACGCTTCGTTCAACATCCTGCGCAGTCGTATCGACCATTTCGGCGTTACGCAGCCCAACATCCAGCGCCTGCCCAATTCGCACCGTATTCTGGTCGAGCTGCCGGGCGTGAAGGAGCCGGAGCGCGTACGCAAGCTGTTGCAGGGTACCGCTTCGCTCGAGTTCTGGACGACTTATAATAACACCGAGTTGGTGCGTGCCCTGGAGCAGGCCGATCAGCTTTTGCGCGACGAATTGGCTGCCGGGGCGACCGATGCGGCCGTGGAGGAAACGCTTACTGAGGAGCAGCCGACTGCTGCCGGTACCGAAGATACGACCGAAAGCCTGATCGCAGAGGTGCAGAACAATGCTCCGGCTGCGGAGGAGGCTGCCTCGGCTTCGGGGGCATCCCGCTATACCCGCGAGGAAAATCCGCTCTTCTCGCTGCTCAATCCCTATGATGGCGGAGGCGCTGTCGTGGGTTCCGTAGCCGTTGCCGATACGGCGACCGTTGCCGGCTACCTGCGTATGGATGCCGTGCGCGAGTTGCTGCCTTCGGACGTTCGTTTCGAGTGGGGTATCAAGGGCGAACCGCAGAACAACGGGCGTTTCTCTCTTTATGCGCTCAAGGTCAGCACGCCCGACGGCAAGGCTCCGCTGGACGGCAGCGTGATCGTGGATGCGCGTGAAACCTATGCCGAGCGCGGTGCCGAAGCCAAGGTTTCGATGTCGATGAACTCGGAAGGTATTCAGGACTGGGCGCGTCTGACGGGCGACAATATCGGCCGCTGCATCGCCATCGTGCTCGACGGTTATGTCTATTCCGCTCCGGTCGTTCGCCAGAAGATCGAAGGCGGAAGTTCGGAAATCTCGGGTAACTTCACCATTCAGGAGGCGAAAGACCTCGCCAACGTGCTCAAGTCGGGTAAGGTGCCCGCTCCGGCACGTATTATTCAGGATACCGTCGTAGGTCCGTCGCTGGGGCAGGAGTCGATCAATGCGGGTATTCTTTCGTTTGTACTCGCGTTCGTGCTGGTGCTTCTCTATATGGGCCTCTACTATAAGACAGCCGGCTGGTTGTCCGATATCGCCTTGTTGTGCAACGTATTCCTGCTGCTCGGTGTTCTGGTTTCGTTCGGTGCCGTGCTGACGCTGCCCGGTATCGCGGGTATCGTGCTGACGATGGGTATGGCCGTGGATGCCAACGTGATTATTTACGAACGCATCAAGGAGGAGCTTCGCGGCGGTAAGGGTTTGAGCCTGGCTATCAAGGACGGTTTCTCGAAAGCATACTCCGCGATCATCGACGGTAACCTTACCACGATCATCACCGGTATCGTTCTGTTCATCTTCGGAAACGGTCCGGTGCAGGGTTTCGCCACTACGTTGATTATCGGTATTCTGACCTCGCTCTTCTGTTCGATCTTCATTACCCGCCTGCTGATCGAGGGCGTAGTCAATAAATGGGGAAAGATCTCCTTCTCGCGCAAGTGGTCGGAGAATCTTATGGGCAACGCTCATTTCGACTTCCTGGGCAAGAGTAAGATCTCTTACATCGTTATGATCGTCGTTTTGGCCGTTTCGTGCGTTTCGTTCGCGGTACGCGGTCTGAACATGGGTGCTGAGTTCACCGGCGGCCGTGCATACGTGATTCGTTTCGACCGCCCGGTACAGGCAGAGGAGGTACGTATGAAGTTGCAGGATGTCTTCTCCGGTTACGAGGATGCCGCTAATGTCAGCTTCGAGGTGAAGCAGTACGGCAATGAGAACCAGATGCGTATCGTGACGCAGTACAAGTACGACGACACTTCGGACGAGGCTACTTCGGAAGTGGATCGGATTCTGTACGATGCGCTGCACGGTCTGTACGGTTATCCCATCACCTTCGAGAATTTCCGCAATACGCAAAATGATATCAACGGTATTCTTACGGCAGACAAGATCGGTCCTTCGATCGCCAAGGATATGACTTGGGGCGCTATTTGGTCGGTGCTCTTCTCGCTGATCGCTATCGGCCTCTACATTTCGCTCCGCTTCAAGAAATGGCAGTATGCGACCGGCGCTACGACCGCGCTGGCATTCAATGCCCTGGTGGTGATCGGCGTCTTCTCGCTCTGCTACGGCTGGCTGCCCTTCAACCTGGAGGTGAACCAGGCCTTCATCGCGGCGATCCTGACGATCATCGGTTATACGATCAACGATACGGTGGTGGTTTTCGACCGTATCCGTGAATATCTGGTGTTCTATCCCAAGCGCGATCTGCGCGAGAACGTGAACAATGCGCTCAATGCGACCCTGTCGCGTACGATCAATACGTCGGGTACGACATTGGTTACTCTGCTTGCCATCCTTTTCTTCGGCGGCGAGACGATTCGCGGGTTTATCTTCGCATTGGTTTTGGGTGTGGTTGTCGGTACGCTTTCGACCCTGTTCGTGGCGACTCCGATCGCTTACGGTCTGATGAAGCGCGAGGGCCTCGGCAAGAAATAAAGGTCCGCTTTTTGAATAAAATAGGCTGCAACGTATTGTTGCGGCCTATTTTATTTTTAACTTTGCCTGACTTAAAAATTGTCTGTCATGGAGCGTTTCGGTTGGCTGCGTCGTTATGTATCTCCGGTCTTTCTGGCTTTGCTCGTCGCGTCGTTCATCCTGTGGTATATCGCCAAGTTGAACTATACCTATACGACCGAGCAGCCCTTCACCGTGAATGTGGACGGCGAGCGTTTCAAAGTTTCCTGTGTGGTGGAAGGAGTCGGTACCAACTTGTTCGGCTATCGAGTCTATATGAGTAAGCGGCTCCGGATTCCCCTGTCGGAGTTGAAATTCCGCTCCGTGAAGGCCGAGGACGGAGAGAAATTCCTGAAGATAGATTCTCTCTCTCTGCACAACGCCATTTCCGTCCGGTTGAGCGATATCAAGGTCATCTCCGTCGGATCGGTTCCCGAAATTCCGGATCCCCGTCAGCAAGAAAAATGATTAAGGTAGGTATAACAGGAGGTATCGGCAGCGGTAAATCGACCGTCTGCCGGCTTTTTGCCGCTTGCGGCGCCCCTGTCTATGATTCCGATACGCAGGCCAAACGCCTTATGGAGGAGGATGGGCCGTTACGGAGGCGGCTCGCCGCACGCTTCGGGGAGGAGGTCTATGCGGGCGGACGTTTGAATCGCAAGTTGCTGGCCGGCCGTGTCTTTTCCGATCCTGCGGAGCTTTCGGCGCTCAACGCGCTGGTGCACCCCGCCGTGATGGAGGATTTCGAACGGTGGTGCGGGCGGCAGTCCGGCGCCGACTATGTGGTTTTGGAGAGCGCCATCCTTTTCGAGGCCGGATTGGAGGGGTATGTGGACCGTACGATCGCGGTCACGGCTCCTATCGACGTGCGTATTGCACGCACCTGCCTGCGTGACGGGGCTTCGGCCGAGGAGGTACGGCGCCGTATCGCGGTCCAGCTCGACGAAGAGGAGTTGCGCCGGCGGGCCGACTATACCCTTGTCAATATAAATCTCGGGGAGCTCGAATACGAGGTTGCCCGTCTGGATAAATTGTTACGCGATGAAAACCGAAAACATTCTGCCTGATTTGACCACGCCGCGCGTTATGGCGATCGTCAATGTCACGCCCGACTCCTTTTTCGCCGGCAGCCGCACACCGGATGCCGAGGCTATCGAACGGCGTGTCCGCGAAGCGGCCGATGCCGGTTGCGATCTGTTCGACGTCGGAGGCTACTCCTCCCGGCCCGGAGCCGCCGAGGTGACGCCCGAGGAGGAGTGGCGTCGTGTGGAAGCGGGGGTGGCCGCCGTGCGGCGGATCGCTCCCACACTGCCCGTTTCGGTCGATACGTTCCGTGCTGAGGTGGCCCGGCGGGTGCTCGAAACATTCGGCCCGGTGATCGTCAATGACATCTCGGCCGGAGAGATGGATCCGGCCATCGTCGATGTGGTCGCCGAGTACGACGTTCCCTATATCGCTATGCACATGCGGGGTACTCCTGCGACGATGCAGGGGATGACCTCTTACCGCGATGTGGTGGAGGAGGTCGTTTCCTATTTCCGGCTCCGTGCCGAGCAGTTGCGTCGCTGCGGCGTGCGTCGGTTGATTTTCGATCCGGGCTTCGGGTTCGCCAAAACCCTCGAACAGAACTACGATCTGCTTCGGGGGCTGCACAACCTTTGCTCGCTGGGCTATCCCGTACTGGCCGGAGTGTCGCGCAAGTCCATGATCTATAAAGTGCTCGATACGACGCCCGACCGGGCGCTCGCCGGGACGATCGCTCTGGGCTGGGAGTGTTTGAGGCAGGGTGCCGCGATCCTGCGGGTGCACGATGTGCAGGAAGCGGTCGATACGGTACGTATTTTCAAAGCATTCCGCCCATGATAAAAGCTACGGATATCCATAAGAGTTACGGTGCGCTGGAGGTGCTCCGGGGAGTATCGCTCGAGGTGTCGCGCGGCGAGGTGGTTTCGATCGTCGGTGCCAGCGGCGCCGGCAAGACGACCTTGCTTCAGATACTGGGTACGCTTTCCAAAGCGGATCGTGGCAGCGTCGAGATCGACGGACAGGATGTTTCATCGCTCGGTGATCGGGCTTTGTCGCGGTTCCGTAACGAGAAGATCGGATTCGTTTTCCAGTTCCACCACCTGCTGCCCGAATTTACGGCTTTCGAGAATGTCTGTATCCCTGGCCTGATCGGACGGCGTCCGAAAGCTGAAGTGGAGCGGCGTGCCGGAGAGCTGCTGGCGCTCGTGGGGCTGACCCAACGCCGCGATCATAAGCCCGGCGAGCTGTCGGGCGGCGAGCAGCAGCGGGTCGCCATTGCCCGGGCGCTGGTGAATTCTCCCGCCGTGCTGTTGGCCGACGAACCTTCGGGCAACCTCGATACCCGCAACAAGGAGGAGGTGCACCGCCTGTTCTTCGACCTGCGCGAACGCTTGGGGCAGACGATCGTGCTGGTGACTCACGACGAGTCGCTGGCTCTCCGGGCCGACCGTCGGATCGTAATGAGCGACGGTCTGATCCTTCCTGAGTGACGGGAGTGACTGTTCTGAAATTAGTAGATCCCATTTACACGATTCTTATGGAGTTCGAACCGCTGCGCGAGTTGCTCGAAACCCTGTACGACCGCTACAACCGGACGGAGTTCATCGCTCCCGATCCGATCAGCGTGCCGCATCGTTTCGAGGGGCGTGAAGACCGTGAAATCGCGGGCTTTCTCTCGGCGACTATCGCCTGGGGCAACCGTCGTGCGATCGTCGGCAATGCCTGCCGGATGATGTCGTATATGGACAACGCCCCTGCGGATTTCGTGAAAAATGCTTCGGAGGAGGAGCTTCGCAAGCTGACAGTCTGCGTGCATCGGACCTTCAACGGCGAGGATCTGATCGTTTATGTACGGGCACTGCGTTCGCTTTTCCGTCGTTACGGCAGTCTGGGCGAGTTCTTCGAGGGGCGTTATGCGGCCACGGGTTCGATCCCGTCCGTTCTCTCCGATTTTCGCCGCGAGTTTTTCGCCGAGCCGCACCCGCCCCGTTCGGAGAAGCACCTTTCGTCGATCGACAAAGGCTCGGCTTGCAAGCGGCTGAATATGTTTCTGCGCTGGATGGTGCGCCGCGATGATCGGGGCGTGGATTTCGGGCTCTGGCGCTCGATCCCTATGTCGGCGCTCTATCTGCCGCTCGACCTTCATTCGGGCGACGTGGCACGGGCTTTGGGATTGCTTGTCCGGCGGCAGAACGACTGGCGGGCCGTCGAGGAGGTTACCGCCGTGCTTCGCACGTTCGACCCGGAGGATCCCGTGCGTTATGATTTCGCGCTGTTCGGCGCCGGTATGGACGGTTTTCTAAAAGGATAGCCATGTTCCGGTTCAAACAGTTTGCCGTGCGGCAGGATCGCTGCCCGATGAAGGTCGGAACCGATGGGGTGCTGCTCGGTGCCTGGGCCGAAGTGTGTCCCGGGGACCGGCGGATGCTCGACGTAGGTACGGGTACGGGCCTGATCGCCCTGATGCTGGCCCAACGGAGTGCTGCTCGGATTACGGCGGTGGATATCGATGCGGAGTGCGCGATGCAGGCGGCTGAAAATTTTGCCGCGTCGCCCTGGGCGGACCGTTTGGATGCAGTGCCTGTCGCGGTGCAGCGATACGATCCGGCTGAAAGATTCGATCTGATCGTGTCGAATCCGCCTTATTACGTCGATTCGCTGCTTTCGCCCGATGAAGGGCGCAACACCGCCCGCCATGCGGCGGGACTGCCGTTCGGAGAGCTTGCGGCGGCTGTCGTCCGCCTGCTTTCGCCCGGCGGACGCTTTGCGTTGGTGTTGCCGCCCGTCGAGATGCAGCGATTCCGTTCGGCGGCTCTCGGGCGGCTCTATCCTGTTCGCTGGACGGAGGTTTGTTCCACGCCCCGGCGCGGGGTGCGGCGTATCCTTGCGGAGTTCTGCACGACGCCCGTACCGGCTCCGGAGCCTGCACGTCTGATTATCGAACTCGGCGGCCCGGACTCCTATACGGAGGATTACCGCCGTCTGACGGGGGATTTCTACCTTAAATTTTGATTATACGGGCAATTCGTATAAATTTGCATAAATTAAAATTTTCCGTGAATATGAAGAGATTGTTATGGATGCTTCCGCTGCTTTTCGCCGGGATGACGGCTGCGGCCCAGAATCAGGATATGGCCCGATTGGGAACCTATATGGACAACGGCGAGTTCGTGGTCGGCACGGCCGAAACCGTTCTTGCGGCCGATATTACGGTGCGTTGTGAGAAGATCGTCTGCGGTCCCTATGCCCGCTATGCCCAGAAGTTCCTCGGTCTGCGTGCGCCGCTTACCGATAAGACCGTCTATACGGTCGCCGATGCCGCCATTGCGTTGATGCCGGGCGAGCGATACGTGACCGCCGGGGAATTGCCCGCTTCGACCTGTCGGGTGGAGAGTTACGAGGCTCAGGGAGCCGATTTCGCCCGGTTGCAGACCGATCGTCTCGACATGACCGAAACCGATCTGCAAACCGCAGCCCGGAATGCCGCCGCCGCGATTTTTTCGTTGCGTAAACACCGTCTCGACCTGATTAGCGGCGAGGCTGGAGAGAATGTCTTCGGCGCGGGACTTCCTGTGGCGTTGGAGCGTCTCGACCGGCTGGAGCAGGAGTATCTGGACCTTTTCCTCGGCCGCAGTGTGGTGAC
>ERZ1027070.734-NODE-734-length-13767-cov-5.459597_pt1 | contig 13767 bp, 10 predicted proteins | sample MGYA00519419_ERZ1027070 | MGnify/ENA primary metagenome ERZ1027070 (study PRJEB26926, sample SAMN06164837) | human gut metagenome | biome: ENVO:00009003; feature: ENVO:2100002; material: ENVO:00002003 | host: Homo sapiens | place: USA | collected 2012 ...
GTCTCGTGGGCTCGGAGATGTGTATAAGAGACAGGTAGTAAAACTTAATGATTGAGTTTTGCAATTGTAGCTTTTTACTATTTTTTTTACTTGATTAGTTGCTAAGGAATACAGGACTATGCCAGAAATAGTACCCATTGCTGCTATTCCTCCTCCGATAGGTACACCGTCACCTCGCGATGAACTATCACCAATAGCCATAAAAGTGCCAACCACAGCAATGCCAGTCAATAGGCCTCCCCACAAACAAGTTTTGCTAACGGTTTTCATCCTTTTTGCTTTCTTGTATTGAAAGTACAATTCCGGAGTATCCGCAAAGACCATTTGAGCACCTTCTTTATCCAATTTTTCCGTACCTATATATAAGCTATATCCTTTTGCATACATTCTGTCTCCCGAATTCATCCTGCCTCCGGCAACAGAACCAACTACCTTCTTGTCCGTCTTTCCATGAAAGAATTCATTCAAAGTCCTACCTATCCTCACAAACGCCTGCTGGATAGCCTTTCCGGTCACCGTCTGTTTAAAATCACCAGCGCCCCCATTCAGTTCTCCACCACCCAGTGCACCATATTCCAAAGACAATTGAGACTTGCCTTGCGCCTTTCCACTACCGGAGCACATGAATACGATTTCACCTGTCTGCAAGTCAACCACACGGACAGAGATGTTGACCAAGGCCTTTAATGTTGCAATTCCCGCATTGGAAGCATAGGCAGCACCGATATTTGTACCCGTCAGTCCCTGCACGGCACCCATTACAGAAGCCAAAGGAATCCCTGTCCGCACGTTTGCCACATCCGGCTTCTGCATCGTCGTCTGCAAAATATAACGGGCACCTATTCCTTTACCACGCTGAATGGTAGTACTGCCATCCAGCACCTCTCCCGCCAGATTGATTTCGTCTATCTGCACATTCAGCACACTCCTATCAAGCAAGCGCACCTTGTCACACATCAGCATCTGCTCCATAAGCATATCCGCCACATAGCCCCCGAAGTGTCCGCTATTCACCACGTCATTGACCTGCGCCTGCGCCACGACAACAGCAACCCTATCCGGAGCCGGAACAACCGTTCCACCCCTACCCTCATTCACAAAGTTTTGAGTCATAATCTCATTGACAGAAGAAGAGGGGACTTGCCTTGTATCAGAGAAAGAATCATTCTGCGCACCGACAAGTTTCACTTCCATCCCTTCCTTCAACTTTTGAAGTAAAGACTCGTTATAGGGACGAGCTACTGAATATTCGGAGAAAGTTTCCCCTATTTCCAAAGAACCAACCGGTTCTTCTCCCTTTTTTATCCGTTTGCCGGTTACGGGATGTGTCATGTAGCCACCGTTAACAAATACATCAATCCGGTCACCAGCCTTCACTTGGGCATTAGTCAAATCCACATACACTTGTCCATTTTCTACACTGATAATATAACCTTTTGTCGTTTGCCCCATCATGAAAGAAGAAAAGGAAATAGAGAACAACAAAAGCAACAAAACTTTTAATTTCATATTCTTAATTGTTTGCGCCTTGGTTCCCGGGGGCGGTAAAGTATTTCGATTTCCAGCTGTTTGACGAGAAAAGTACAGATACAAGAAAGGCGTGAAACCTAACTTTATCAAAATCGAGGCTCTGGACTGCCCACTTAAACGATAAAGTTAAGCCCACGCCGATACGACGCGGGCGTTATAACCTTATATTCTCGTTTAAGTGCAGAATTGTCCAGATTCCGATTTAAAGAATAAAAGCTAACGCTCTCTTATATGTATGTCTCTATAAATAAATTCTATTCCATTGGCGTATTGTATTAGAAAAATCGCATCAAAGATATAAACTATTTTAATTACTATCAAACAAAGATGCAATAAAAATATGATTCGCCAATCTTACCAACTCGTTGGTGGAATTAGAAACTGCATGAAAATCAATCTTGAGAGTTTCCTCTGCCAACGGGTTCTTATCACTAAATGATAATTCAAGCCTCTCCCTAACGGAAGAAGCTTCCCACCGCATAAAGAGGCACGTTCACCATACATTCCTCCTCCCGATAAGCGGACATGGAAGTGCGGACAGCCAGCGACGGCTGATATTCCTTTACATATAACCGGAGGCTTTTGGCTTGCAGATTCTCTTCGGCTTTCACCTCTATGGGAACAACGCTTCCCTGATATTGCAACAGAAAGTCTATTTCCGACTGCGAGTTGGATTTAGCCCAATAACAAGGCTCGTGCTGTTGCACAAGCTGTTGGAGCACATATTGCTCGGTCAATGCCCCCTTAAACTCCTTAAAAATGGCGTTGCCATGCAACAACGTTTCCGCATCAATGCCGTTCATGGCGGAAAGTAGCCCTACATCCACTGCGAAGAGTTTAAAAGCGGTATACTCCTGATAGGTTTTCAGCGAATATTTGGGAGCCTTCACACAAAAGACTTGGTGGATTGTTCCAATGCATCTCTTTCCATACTTCAAAGCTTGTCCTTTCACAAAATCAGGAGGAGTTCTCTCCGTTCAATCACATTTTCAAGAGGAGTTTCCCGCTTTAAGCGGCAAAAGGAGGAGAAGTTTCGCTTATTTAACGTCCGCACCACAAAGCATCCCCTTATCCACCACAGACACATTCCTTACCTTTCCCCCGCAAAAAGCTTGCATATCTACTGAAGCATGGCTACCTTTGCCGTTCAAGATACCATCTTGTGCAGTATAAGATACCATCTTAAACAACGCAAGATGCCATCTTGCGCAGCAAAGCAAAGGGAGCTACAGTTCATAGGGAAATGAGTTTCAGGCATTAAAGTACTATGCTACTGACATTGAAAAGCATAGATATCAACAACAACATCAATCAACAGGAACAAGGATATGGGAATGATTTATTTAGTAAGAAAGAAACTCTTCCGCTCCAAGGAAGGAATGAAGCAGCTGTACTACGCTGTGCAACGTACCCTGCAACCGCGTGGCGGAGTAACTACCGAAAAGTTGGCGCAACGCATGGCCCGTCGCAAAGGCATGGGCGAGGGCGACGTGCAAAGCGTACTGGTGGACCTACCCAAATACATCGAAGAAGCACTCAGCGAGGGAGAGTCCGTCACTATCAGAGGACTTGGCTCCTTCAACCTCGCCATAACAAGCGAGGGATTCGAACATCCCGACGACGTGATGCCGGGCAAGGTGCGGGTTTCACGCATCTACTTCAAACCAGATCGCATGTTAACAGGAAGGCTACGCCAGAACATGGATTTCTTCCGTTACCCACTAAGCAAATACTTCCCCCACGAAATGCTACGTCCCGAAACGCTGGAGCGCGAACGGGTACAGACCCCAAATAAGCCGGAAGACGAAACAAAGGATATTGATACGGTAACAGGCTGAAAGCACTGAAAGCCGTCCCCGACCGGAGATTTCAGTCTAAACGCCTTACACACAACGGCCTAAAGCCGCTGAAAGAGATGAAAGTGCAGAACGCATGATTATTCGCACAAACCACGTCCCAAATGCGGACAGGCACTTAAAACAAATCTTAATCTTCTGCAAGCGAGACAAAAAAGATATTTCATTTCAAGATAATTACGTATATTTGCAAGCTGAACAAGAGAACGAAAAGTGCCGGAACAGGTCGAAATGAAATAAAACGGCTTTGAGTTATTAACAAAAAAGGCGACTTATCAACAGATTTTGCAATCTTTCTCTTTTTTAGTAGGCGCAATACGGAATTATCACTTATTTCGCTGCCAATAAACACTAAGATTATGGGAAAAATTATTGCTTTGGCAAATCAAAAAGGTGGTGTAGGAAAAACAACGACTACGATTAACCTCGCAGCCTCACTCGCCACCCTGGAAAAGAAAGTGCTCGTTGTGGACGCAGACCCGCAGGCAAACGCCTCTTCCGGTTTGGGTGTCGACATCAAGCAGTCGGAATGCACTATTTACGAATGCATTATCGACCGGGCTGATGTCCGCGAAGCGATTCATGACACCGAGATTGATACACTGAAAGTGATATCCTCACACATAAACTTGGTAGGCGCCGAGATAGAGATGCTCAATCTGAAAAACAGGGAAAAGATATTGAAAGAAGTACTTGCCCCGCTGAAGGAAGAGTTTGATTATATCTTGATAGACTGCTCGCCCTCACTGGGACTGATTACCATCAACGCACTGACCGCAGCCGACTCTGTGATTATCCCCGTACAAGCGGAATACTTTGCATTGGAAGGCATCAGTAAATTGCTGAATACAATCAAAATCATCAAGTCGAAACTGAACCCGGCACTCGAAATCGAAGGTTTCCTGCTGACCATGTACGACTCACGCCTGCGCCAGGCCAACCAGATTTACGATGAAGTGAAACGCCACTTCCAGGAACTGGTGTTCGAAACCGTGGTGCAACGCAACGTCAAACTGAGCGAGGCCCCCAGTTACGGTCTGCCTACCATCTTGTATGACGCAGACTCCACAGGAGCCAAAAACCACATGGCACTTGCCAAAGAACTGATTAGTCGCAACAATTAACTTAAAAACGAAGAACCATGGCACAAAAAAGAAATGCATTAGGACGCGGGCTCGACGCTCTGCTTTCAATGGACGAAGTGCAGACCGAAGGCTCTTCTTCCATCAACGAAATAGAGTTGTCGAAGATTGTCGTCAACCCGAATCAGCCACGTCACGAATTTGACGAAACGGCGCTTCAGGAACTTGCCGACTCAATCTCTGAAATAGGTATCATTCAGCCCATCACCTTGCGTAAACTCTCGGACGATGAATATCAGATCATTGCCGGAGAACGCCGCTTCCGCGCCTCGCAACTTGCCGGACTGACAAGCATCCCCGCCTATATCCGCACCGCCGACGACGAAAACGTCATGGAAATGGCGCTTATCGAGAACATACAGCGCGAAGACCTGAATTCTGTGGAAATCGCTCTTGCCTACCAGCACCTGTTGGAACAATACGGCCTGACACAGGAACGTCTCAGCGAACGTGTAGGTAAAAAGCGCACTACCATCGCGAACTACCTGCGCCTGTTGAAGCTGCCTGCACCTATTCAGATGGCCATACAAAACAAGCAGATTGACATGGGGCATGCCCGTGCACTCGTCACTCTGGCTGATCCGAAGCTGCAAGTGAAGATATTCGAAGAAATCATCGAGCACGGATACTCCGTACGCAAGGTGGAAGAATTAGTAAAATCTCTGAGCGAAGGCGAAACCGTGAAAAGCGGCGGACGCAAAATAGCTCCCAAACGAGCCAAGTTGCCCGAAGAATTTAATATGCTGAAACAACAGCTATCCGGTTTCTTCAGTACCAAAGTGCAGCTGACCTGTTCGGAGAAAGGAAAAGGTAAAATCAGTATCCCGTTCAATAACGAAGAGGATTTAGAACGTATTATCGGCATACTCGATACTCTAAAAAAATAAATGACGAAAGGAACTAAAACATATCAATGGTGTATCGCCCTGCTGCTTTGCCTCGTGCAGACGGCAGGGATTGCTATGTATGGGCAGGACCGTCCGCGTGCCGCTGCCAAACGACAGCAAAAAGAGCTTGCGGACACATTGCGGAAGATACCGCAAATTGTACCGGATAGTCTGGATGCACTAAGCGATCCTATTCTGCAACGGGTTTCAACCGCTGATAGCCTCGCAGTAGCCGACAGTATTGCTGCCGAAAACAAAAAGCGTTTGTTGGAGATGACCTCCGCCCCCACCCCGCAAGTGCCCGATACGCCTGCGGACAGTCTGAATAAGGAACTCAATAAAAAAGTTTTTATTCCCAATCCGACCAAAGCGACATGGCTCGCCCTGGTAATTCCGGGTGGTGGACAAATATACAACCGGAAATACTGGAAACTACCTATTATATATGGTGGCTTTGCCGGATGTGCATATGCACTGACTTGGAACGGGAAAATGTACAAAGACTACATGCAAGCGTACAAGGACGCCTCCAAAGGCAACTGGGATGCCAGCAGTATCACTGATCTGCTCCCCCCGGGATACATCGACAGGGTTTCCCAGACACAAATAGTAGAAACGCTCCGAAAACGAAAGGATACATACCGTCGATATCGCGACCTGAGTATCTTCGCTTTTATCGGTGTTTATCTGATATCAGTCATCGATGCGTATGTAGATGCGGAATTATCTAATTTCGACATAACGCCCGACCTTAGTATGAGAATAGAACCGGCTGTTATCAACAACCCATATAGCAGCGGTACCTCCAATAAATCCGTCGGACTGCAATGCAGTTTCCGTTTTTAAATGAGAATAAAGCCATACCAAAGAATAATCACACATGAAGAATAAATCTGTAAATATGAAGAAGCTTATCGCCACTCCGTTCCTGTTTTGTCTGTCACTCTTCACCTTCCAGGTGCAAGCGCAAGAAAGCGTGGATGTACTCATCCGCGACAACGGAACGGAAAGAAAGGAAAGCATCGAACTTCCTCCAAGTATGACCTATCCGCTGGACAGCCTGCTCAACGACTGGAAAGCAAAGAATTATATTGATTTAGGCAAAGATTGCAGTACTTCCACTGAGAATCCGTTTTTCAGTGATTCCGTCTACATCGACCGTCTCAGCCGTATTCCTGCCGTGATGGAAATGCCATACAATGAAATTGTACGTAAATTCATAGATATGTACACAGGACGCTTACGCAATAACGTATCGTTCATGCTGAGCGCCTGCAATTTCTACATGCCTATCTTTGAGGAAGCGCTCGACACCTACGGACTGCCGCTCGAACTCAGATACTTGCCCATTATCGAATCCGCTCTCAACCCTTCCGCCCGTTCGCGCGCAGGCGCTTGCGGACTGTGGCAGTTCATGCTGGCTACCGGAAAAATGTATGGCCTGGAAAGCAACAGTCTCGTTGACGAACGCTGCGATCCAATCAAGGCCACCTGGGCTGCCGCCCGCTATCTGAAGGATCTGTATGCCATTTACCAAGACTGGAATCTGGTGATTGCCGCTTACAACTGCGGCCCGGGCACCATCAACAAGGCCATCCGCCGTGCCGGAGGGAAAACGGATTATTGGGAAATCTATAACTTCCTGCCGAAAGAAACCCGTGGATATGTACCCGCGTTTATCGCCGCCAACTATGTGATGACCTACTACTGCAAGCACAACATCTGCCCCATGGAAACCAACATTCCCGATGCAACAGATACAGTACAGGTAACAAAAAACTTACATTTCGAACAGCTTGCCGATATCTGTAGCGTGAGTATGGAAGAGATCAAAAGTCTTAATCCCCAATATAAAAAGAATATAATTCCCGGTGAAAGCAAGGCACAAACCCTCCGCCTGCCAATGAATTACATCAGTACATTTATCGACAGCCAGGACACCATCTACGCCCACCGTTCTAATGAATTATTCAAAAACCGCCGTACTGTAGCCATCCCCGAAACCCGCTCTACAGCAAGGCGCGCTACAACCGGCAACGGGAAGCTGACTTACCACAAGATACGGAGTGGCGAAACACTGGGTGGTATTGCAGGTCGTTATGGCGTCACCGTCAAGCAACTTCAGAGTTGGAATGGATTGCGCAATACCAACATTTCTGCCGGAAAGCAATTGAAGATATATAAATAAAGGCACAAATACTTGTGTGATGTTGAAAATTGCTTATTTTTGCAGCAACTGAAGAAAGGAGAACAGGATATGGAAGAGAATGTGGGCCAGAAAGATAAAGAAAAAGTCGAAGAAGAAATGATTGAACAGGCTTTCCAGCAACTGTTAAACGACTACTTGGCAACCAAACACCGCAAGCGTATTGAGATCATAACAAAGGCATTCAACTTTGCCAATCAGGCGCATAAGGGCATCAAACGCCGTTCGGGCGAACCTTACATTATGCACCCCCTCGCTGTGGCACAAATTGTATGCAACGAAATAGGTCTTGGTTCTACATCCATTTGTGCCGCCTTGCTGCACGATGTGGTAGAAGATACGGATTATACCGTAGAAGACATAGAAAACATATTCGGCCCGAAGATCGCCCAGATTGTAGACGGGCTGACCAAAATATCCGGTGGTATTTTCGGTGACCGCGCTTCGGCACAGGCAGAGAACTTCAAGAAGTTGCTGCTGACGATGTCCGATGATATACGCGTAATTCTGATCAAGATAGCCGACCGGCTGCACAATATGCGCACGTTAGGTTCGATGCTTCCCAACAAGCAATTCAAAATTGCAGGCGAGACATTGTATATCTATGCTCCCCTCGCCAATCGCCTGGGACTGTACAAGATAAAGACAGAACTGGAGAATCTGAGTTTCAAGTACGAACATCCTGAAGAGTATCAGGAAATCGAAGAAAAACTGGCAGCCACAGCAACCGAACGTGATAAAGTATTCAATGATTTCACTACTCCGATACGTGCCCAGCTGGACAAAATGGGGCTGAAATTCCGTATTCTCGCGCGTGTTAAATCCATCTATTCCATCTGGAACAAGATGCAGACCAAACATGTACCGTTCGAAGAAATCTATGACTTGCTTGCCGTACGTATTATCTTTGAACCACGAAATGCGGACGAAGAACTGAACGATTGTTTTGATATCTATGTCTCCATCTCTAAAATATACAAACCCCACCCCGACCGTCTGCGCGACTGGGTGAGTCATCCCAAAGCCAATGGTTACCAAGCCTTGCACGTCACCCTTATGGGAAACAACGGGCAATGGATTGAAGTACAAATCCGCAGTGAACGGATGAATGACGTAGCCGAACAAGGTTTCGCCGCCCACTGGAAATATAAAGATGGCGGAGGCAGCGAAGATGAAGGTGAATTGGATAAATGGCTGCGCACCATCAAAGAAATACTTGATGACCCGCAACCGGATGCCATTGACTTCCTCGATACCATCAAGCTGAACTTGTTTGCATCGGAAATATTTGTGTTTACCCCCAAAGGCGAAATCAAGACTATGCCGCAGAACTCTACGGCACTGGATTTTGCATTCTCCCTGCACACTGACATCGGTAGCCACTGTATCGGCGCAAAAGTAAACCATAAGCTTGTCCCTCTGAGCCACAAGCTTCAAAGTGGTGACCAGGTGGAAGTTCTGACTTCCAAATCACAACGCGTACAGCCGGAATGGGAAGTATTTGCCACTACTGCCCGTGCCCGTGCCAAGATAGCCGCCATCCTGCGCAAAGAGCAAAGGAACAGCCAAAAAGAAGGCGAAACCCTTCTGAACGAATTCTTCAAAAAAGAAGAACTGCGATTGGACGACTTGTTGATAGACAAGTTGGTGAAAGCCCATAATATGAAAAACCGGGACGAGTTTCTGATAGCCATCGGCAATAAAAAGATCGTATTGGGCGACCTAGATAAAAATGCCCTGAAAGAGAAACAAGGAACCAACTGGAAGAAGTTTCTCACCTTCTCGTTCGGCGGTAACAAGGACAACAAAGAACCGATTGAAGAAAAACCACTGCAAGAAAAGGAGAAAATCAATACGAAGCAAATCCTGAAACTGACGGAAGAGAATATCCAGAAGAATTATATCATGGCAGAATGTTGCCACCCCATTCCGGGTGACGATGTACTGGGATATATGGACGAAAACGACCGTATCATTATCCACAAACGCCAGTGTCCCGTTGCCGCACGTTTGAAGAGCAGTTACGGAAACCGTATTCTGGCTACAGAGTGGGATACCCATAAGGAACTCTCCTTCCTGGTGAATATATATATAAAAGGTATAGATGCCATGGGATTGCTGAATGAAGTAACGCAGGTTATTTCACGTCAGCTGAATGTAAATATCCGTAAGTTGTCCATCGAAACAACAGACGGTATTTTTGAAGGAAACATCCAATTGTACGTGCATGATGTGGATGATGTAAAAACCATCTGTAATAATCTGAAACAGATACAGAACATTAAGCAAGTAACTCGTGTAGAAGGATAAAAAACTATAAAAGCACACTCATTATGTTTAACTCAAAAAAAGGAATAGATGACAAGGTAAGCAATAAATTAACCACGCTTTCCAGTCAAAGTTTAATTAAAGGTGATTGTTCCATCGATGGAGATATGCGTATCGACGGAACTGTAGAAGGAAATATCCGGTGTACCGGAAAAATAGTCATCGGTCCGGAAGGAAAAATACACGGCAACCTGTCTTGTACACACGCTTGCCTTCACGGAACTATCATCGGTGATGCATACGTGAAGGAAGAACTCACCCTGAAAGCCAACTGTGTGATGCAGGGCAATATCTATACCACCAAATTGGAAATAGAATCACAGGCTAAATTCAATGGAAGCTGTAATACGAATGATACCAGTCATGAGATAAAATTGTTGGAAGCTGTTACTGAATAACATTATTTACAATATATTCAGGTCCGTCAAAAACCACCTTGCAGAAAAAAGTTTTATTTTGCATAGACATCTATTATTGATATAAAATAGCTATTTTTGCAGTCTATATCAATGCAGTATACTATGATAGTCGGCAAATATATAAATTTGGGAACGCTCCAGAAGCTACTGTTTGATGATGAAAAAGTAATTATTTCCGATGAATGTATTCAAGAAGTAGATAAGAGTTTTCGTTTCTTGAAGGAATTCTCCAGTGATAAAATTATTTACGGAATTAACACAGGGTTCGGTCCTATGGCTCAATATAGGATTGAAGATAAATCATTAACGGAATTACAATACAACATCATCAGGAGCCACTCTACCGGAGCGGGAAAACCATTGCCTCCTCTTTATGTAAAAGCAGCAATGATTGCCAGATTATTCACCTTTCTTCAAGGGAAATCAGGTATACATACAGAGCTGGTCGAACTACTCGTCAAGTTCATTAACCTAGATATTTTTCCGTATATACCGGAGCATGGCAGTGTAGGTGCCAGTGGCGATTTAGTGCAATTGGCGCATATAGCGTTGACGCTGATCGGTGAAGGAGAAGTGTTCTATCAAGGGCAGCTACAACCCACTGCCCAAGTACTTGAGAAGAATCATCTCAAACCTTTCTCCATACATATCCGTGAAGGGCTTTCAGTAACAAACGGCACTTCTGTTATGACAGGCATTGGCATTGTTAACTTGATTTATGCCCGCCAATTGCTCAACTGGTCCGTATGCGCCTCGGTAATGATGAATGAAATTGCCGCATCGTATGATGATTTTGTTTCTCAGCCGCTAAATGATGCCAAACTTCATAAAGGGCAGCAAAAGATAGCTGAAATGATGAGAGTTTGGATGTCCGACAGTAAATGTACTCTCAAGAGAGAGAATGAACTGTACGGACAGAAACATGAAGAAAAGATTTTTGAACATAAAGTACAGCCTTATTACTCGTTAAGATGTACTCCACAAATATTGGGACCGGTTTATGACACCCTCATAAATACAGAAGAAGTATTGATAAACGAAATCAACTCAGCTTGCGACAATCCGATTGTTGATCCGGAAACTCAAAATGTATATCATGGCGGAAACTTTCATGGTGATTACGTCTCTTTTGAGATGGATAAACTGAAAATAGCCATAACGAAACTGACAATGCTAAGTGAACGCCAATTGAACTATCTGTTCCATGATCGCATCAACGGAATACTTCCTCCATTTGTCAATCTGGGAGTATTAGGATTGAATTATGGGTTACAAGCCTCACAATTTACAGCTACTTCCACAACAGCTGAGTGCCAGACGTTATCTAATCCCATGTATATACACAGTATCCCAAACAACAATGATAATCAGGACATTGTAAGCATGGGAACTAATTCTGCATTAATAGCCAAAACAGTCATAGAGAATTCTTTCCAGGTTATGAGCATCCTGTTTATGGGTATCGTACAGGCTGTAGATTACTTAAAGATACAGGAAAAGCTCAGTACGGAATCGCGTTGTGTATACAATGAGATCCGGGCATTTTTCCCTGTATTTACCCAGGATACTCCCAAGTACAAGGAAATAGAGGCTATGAGTGAATACTTGAAAAATAAGAAATTCAATTTATAAATGAAATACGCATTAATAACAGGCGGAAGCCGGGGCATAGGACGTTCTGTCAGCATCAAGTTGGTAGCAATGGGATATACCGTGCTGATAAATTATCAAAGCAACGATAAGGAAGCGGCAAACACACTGCAATTAGTTCGTGAAAAAGGAGGCGACGGAGAACTCTTGAAGTTCGATGTTACTGATCCAAAGGCAGTATCCGAAGCTTTAAATAACTGGAGCGAACAACATCCGGATGAATATATCGAGGTGCTGATAAATAATGCAGGCATCCGCAAAGATAATCTGATGCTTTGGATGACCGAAGCAGAATGGAGTGGGGTACTGAACACCAGTCTGAACGGCTTCTTTTATGTCACCCAGGCATTGCTTAAGAACATGCTTGTCAAACGCTTCGGACGTATTGTCAACATCGTCTCATTATCGGGGATCAAGGGCATGCCCGGGCAGACCAATTATTCTGCCGCCAAAGGAGGTGTCATTGCTGCTACCAAGGCATTAGCTCAGGAAGTGGCAAAGAAGCACGTGACCGTCAATGCGGTGGCGCCCGGATTCATCCGCACGGAAATGACCGAAGATATCAACGAGAACGAATGGAAAAAACAGATCCCTGCCGGGCGCTTCGGCGAACCGGAAGAAGTAGCTAATCTCGTAAGTTTTTTAGTCTCTCCCAATGCCTCTTATATTACAGGCGAGGTTATTTCAATCAATGGAGGACTGCATACATGAGAAGAGTTGTCATTACAGGAATGGGTATTTACTCATGCATCGGCAAGAATCTGAGCGAAGTAACAGACTCATTATATAACGGTAAATCAGGCATCGGCATCGATCCTCAACGGAAAGAGATGGGATATCTGTCCGCACTGACCGGCTTATTGGAGCGTCCTGATCTCAAAAAGATGCTGGACAGACGAAAACGTCTCTGCCTGCCTGAACAAGGAGAATATGCCTATCTGGCAAGTGTGGAAGCCTTCAAAAATGCAGGTATCGATGAAGCATTCCTGGAAGCGAACGAAGTAGGGGTGCTCTATGGAAATGATAGTAGCACTGCACCGATTATTAATGCTGTGGATATTATCCGGGAAAAGAAGAATACCGTTCTGGTAGGTTCCGGTTCTATCTTCCAGTCGATGAATTCAACTGTGTCGATGAATCTGTCAGTCATCTTTAAACTCAGAGGAGTAAACTTCACAATCTCCGGTGCTTGTGCAAGCGGTTCCCACGCCATTGGCATGGGATATCTGCTTATCAAATCGGGATTGCAAGACTGCATTCTTTGTGGTGGCGCACAAGAAGTAAATCCATTCTCAGTCGGTAGTTTCGACGGGTTAAGTGCATTTTCCAATCGGGAAACTGAACCCCAGAAAGCATCCAGACCTTTTGATAAAAGCAGGGACGGGCTTGTACCCAGCGGAGGAGGCGCCAGCCTGGTACTGGAAAGTTATGAATCGGCTGTTAAGCGAGGAGCCCCCATACTGGCAGAAATTATCGGCTACGGTTTTTCATCCAACGGAGATCACATATCTGTTCCTAATATAGACGGGCCAAAACGTTCATTGGAAATGGCCATCCGGAATGCCGGAATCGCATTGGATGAAATTAAATACATCAATGCGCACGCCACTTCTACACCAATAGGTGATTTGAATGAAGCAAAAGCCATAGCAGAGGTATTTGAAGGACATCGCCCATACGTGACGTCCACCAAGTCTATGACCTGTCTCTTATACACATCTCCGAGCCCACGAGACAAGAGGCAATCTC
>ERZ1027070.764-NODE-764-length-13400-cov-6.819933_pt1 | contig 13400 bp, 5 predicted proteins | sample MGYA00519419_ERZ1027070 | MGnify/ENA primary metagenome ERZ1027070 (study PRJEB26926, sample SAMN06164837) | human gut metagenome | biome: ENVO:00009003; feature: ENVO:2100002; material: ENVO:00002003 | host: Homo sapiens | place: USA | collected 2012 ...
GGCCTATTACGGGCTGACGGTGAGCGCGCCGCGCCGGATGACCGAGCGCGCGGCCGCGCGCCCGGCCGCGCCCGAGCCGGACTGCACCGCCTTCTTCAAGGCCGCGCAGGCGCGCCTTGCGCAGACGGATTATCCGCAGCGGCGCGGGCTGTCCGCCGCGACCTGCGCCCGGTTCCATCTGGGGTATGATCCCGCGTGGCGCAACCCCAAGGCGCCGGAGACCGTGCCGCCCTCGCCCCGGCTGATTATTCCGACCGGGCGCACCAGCTATCTGGCCCGCGACGTGCGCGGCAAGGACGAGCTCAGCGAGCAGGAGGCGCGATACACGAAGGTCAAGGTCGGCAAGACGCGCCTGTTCAACGCCGAGGCGCTCGACACGGCGGAAAAGCCCGTCTTCATCGTCGAGGGCGAGATCGACGCGATGAGCATCGTGGAGGCCGGCGGCGAGGCCGTGGGGCTGGGCAGCGCCTCAAACGTGCGCCTGCTGCTCGAGCGCCTCGCGGAAAAAAAGCCCGCGCAGCCGCTGATCCTCGCCCTTGACAACGACGAGCGCGGGCGGAAGGCCTCCTGCGAGCTGGAAGACGGCCTGCGCGCCGCTGGCCTGCCGTATTTCGTCTACAACCCGTGCGGCGACTGTAAGGACGCGAACGAAGCGCTGCAAATGGCCCCAGAATCGTTTCTAAGGCGTGTAGGAGACGGCGAACGCCTGCCCGAGATAGAAAGGCTTACCTACTTGCAGACGAGCGCACAGGGGCATTTACAGGCCTTTGTGGACGGTATCGCCGAAAGCGTCAACACCCCGTGCCTGCCCACGGGGTTTGACGCGCTGGACAGGGCGCTGGACGGCGGGCTGTACGAGGGGCTGTACATCGTCGGCGCGATCTCCTCGCTGGGCAAGACGACGCTGGTGACGCAGATCGGCGACCAGATCGCTTCCGGCGGGCAGGATGTGCTCGTCTTCTCGCTGGAGATGGCGCGCGCCGAGCTGATGGCCAAGTCGATTTCGCGCCACACGCTGACCCTCGCGCTGGCGCGCAAGTGGGGCACGGCCTGCGCCAAGACGGCCAGAGGCGTGACGGACGGCCGCCGCTACGCGCAGTACGGCGAGCGGGAGCGCGAGGTCATCCGCGACGCGGTGACGCGCTACGGGGAATACGCCGGGCATCTGTTCATCGCCGAGGGCGTGGGCGACATCGGCGTGACGGCCATCCGCGAGCGCATCGCCCGCCACATCGACATGACCGGCAAAACCCCGCTGGTGATCGTGGACTATCTGCAAATCGTCGCGCCATACAACGAGCGGGCGACGGACAAGCAGAACATGGACAAGGCGGTGCTGGAGCTCAAGCGCATCAGCCGCGATTTCAAGCTGCCCGTGATCGCCGTCTCCAGCCTGAACCGCATGAGCTACGGCCAGCGCATCAGCATGGAGGCGTTCAAGGAATCCGGCGCAATCGAGTATTCCAGCGACGTGCTGATCGGCTTGCAGCTTCGCGGCGCGGGCGAGGCGACCTTCGACCCGACGGAGGCGAAAAAGAAAAATCCCCGGCAGATCGAGGCCGTGATTTTGAAAAACCGGAACGGCCGCGTCGGGGAGAAGATCGAGTTTGAATATTACCCGATGTTCAATTATTTCACGGAGAAGGGCTGAGCGGGATAACGGGGAACGTTGTTTTTTCCGGGGGCTGTGTTTGCGGAAAAAGAACGCAATCGCTCAAAAAAAAAGAAAAAAACATCATATGCCTGACGTGTGTCGGGCATATGATGTATATGAAGCATATGAAGTTTGAAAAAGGTTTTTCTTAACTCCTTCCACCGCCCGCGTACTCCTTCCACCGCTGCGGCGGTCCCCCTCCCTCGAAGAGGGAGGTCTTGGGGGAGGGGAATCGGGAGTTGGCAGAATGTCGGCGGGCGCGCGATGCGCGAACTCCTTCCACCGTCTGCGGACGGTCCCCCTCCCTCGAAGAGGGAGGTCTTTGGGGAGGGGGAATCGGGAGTTGGTGGAATGTCGGCGGAAATTGCAACTGTGAGATGCTTTTGCAACGCTGGGTTGCATCATTGCAACGGTTGGATGTATTTGCAACCGTTGGTTGCACCGCCGTACTCTGTAGGGGCGCGCATTGCGCGCCCGTTTATCTCCGATGTTATAACAACCTTTCGAGAGGGCGCGCGAAGGGTGATAGGGGCGACCGCAAAGCCCCTATATGCAATCGACGGCAAGGCCGAAGGCCTTGACCGGCGAATCCCCCAGACCTCCCTCCTCGAGGGAGGGGGACCGCCCGCAGGCGGTGGAAGGAGTAAGCCCAATCATATGCCCGACATGCGCCGCGTGCGTCGGGCATATGATTTTTTTTGTTTCCGAAGAATTGGAGTGAGCAGGCCGAACAGGCCGAACGGCGTGAACATGGAACGAACGGCGGGTTTTTCGGCACGAATGACCCGTCCGCGCTCCATCCGCAGACGGACAGATTGTGGTATAATCGGGGTGTGAGGGTTACGCGAAAAAACGGTTAGTTTCTGGGCTTTGCTAAAAAAAGGTGAAACCGGAGTAAAAAAACCGTTTTGAATGTTATTTGGAGGATTCACAAATTCGAAATGCTGTGCTATAATTGGAAAAAAGTGGCGTAGACGAGGACAATGTGTCCCGAAAATAAGTGTTACAAAAATGTGACGAAAACCCGAAAAGCGGGCGCGAAAACGTAAGATAACGACGCATCATGTGTAACTGAAAAAATGAACGTTTTTCGCCGGAAGCCGCGCGGATGTGTGCTTTTTCAAGCGGAAAACAACATGTTCCGCCCTGCTCATCCCCATCAAACGGAGAAAAGGGACGGACGGAGGCCGCGCCGCCGGAGCACGCAGATGTGACGGGCGCGAAACAATTTCGTTTCCCCATGACGATAAAGCGCCGCCCGGAAAGGCGCGCGGAACGTTAGAAGATAGATACAAACCAATCTGAAGGAGGTTTTTCAAGATGAAAAACAGTTGGAACAAGGTTGTGGCGCTGATGCTCGCGGCGGCGCTGTGCGTCTCTTGCGGCGTGACCGGCTTTGCCGAGGACACGCAGACGGATGAGAACACCGAAATCGTCGAGGTGGTCGAGCAGCAGAATCAGGAAGAACCTCCGAAGGAGGAAGCGACGGAACCCGTGCAGGAGCCGGAGCCCGCGCCCGTGCAGGAAGAACCGAAGGAAGAGCCTGCGCCCGCGCCGGAACCCGTGAAGGAGCCGGAACCCGCGCCCGTGCAGGAAGCGCCGAAGGCCGAACCCGCGCCCGCGCCGGTGACGGAAGAGCCGAAGGCCGAGCCTGCTCCGGAAGCGCCGAAGGCTGAAGAGCCGAAGGCCGAAGAATCCCAGACCGAAGAACCCAAGCCGGAGGAGAAGCCCGTCGAGCAGCCGGCCGTCCCCGTCACCAAGGTTGAGCAGCCGGCCGAAGAAGCGCCCGCCGCCGACGAGGTGAAGAAGGAAAACATCACCGTGTGCATCGAGTGGGAGGACGAGGACAACGCCCTCGGCCTGCGCCCGACGACCCTCGCCGTCACCCTCAGCGGCTCCGACGGCCAGACCTATTCCGCGAAGATCGCCGAAAAGGACGGCTGGCAGCACACCTTCGCCGACCTGACGACCCAGCGCGGCGCGGAAGTGATCTATTATTCCGTTGACGCGGACGACGTGACCGATTACGACAAGGACGTTCGCGGCCTGACCGTGACCTACACCTGCACCGCGCAGCCCGTCGTGGACGAGCAGCCCGCCGCGGACGACGAGAACCTCATCGACGATCAGATGGACGGCGACCCCGCCGAGCTTCCGGACGGCCCGACCGTCACCGAGACGGAAGACGGCACCGTCATCGACATGGGCGAAACCGCCGAAGAACCCGTTGAGGGCGAGGAAGCCAACGCCGACAAGCCCGCGGAAGACGGCGAGCTCGACGAAGACTTCACCCTCCCCGAAGAGGGCGAGCTGCCCGAGGAAGACGCCGAACCCGAAATCCCCGAGATTGATTTCAGCACGCTGCAAGTGGTGATCGGCGAGCCCCAGTATGAAGGGGACGTGATGACTCTCCGCGCGACCCTGATCGGGTTTGACAACATCGACTATGCCCTCCAGTGGCAGTTCTCCACGGACGACGCGACGTGGACGGATGTTTCCGGCGCGACCGGAGATACGCTGGTCGTCCAGCTCGACGAGAGCAACGCCGGATGCTATTGGCGCGTGAGCGCCGAGATTTTCGGCTGGAAGACGCTCCCGACCGAGCAGGCCGCGCAGGAGTGATGCGCCCGTTTTTCCGAAATCTTTTTCTTGAGGCGGCGCACCGTTTGGCCGCAGATTCGCTTTGATCGTATCAGGAAGCAAGGGTAATGCCGCTTCGAGATGAAACAGGAGGATAAGACAATGAGGGATAAAGTAAAACGCTTTATATCCATTCTGATGACGGCGCTGATGCTCGTCAATCTGCTGCCGGTGGGGGCGCTGGCGGAAGGGATGAAACTGGATAGTAATTCGGTGCAGAGCAGAGCGAGCAAAAAGTCTGCTAACGTTTATGTGTACGTCAAAGTTACGGGCGACAAGGCAGGCTTGACGATAAATCAGAGCGGATGGTATACCATCGGAAAATCCACAAATGTTCCGGGAATGGGAACGCCTTACTCGATAGGGCCTCGCTCTTTTAATGATGTAGGCGTTTGGCCTGACACCGTGTTGGACAACAGCAGGTTTACCCGTTGGACAGACAATCAAAAAATAGATATAAACAATATTACATGGACGGAATTCTATATTGACAATGGCGCGGATAATTATGTGAAGGCGGGAACGTATACATGGCACATGAACGGAACGATTGATATTAAACAGCTTCCTTCCGTTTATACGATCAAATATGTCGATTATGATACTAAAGAATTGATTCATTCGTATGAAAAGACAGGCCTTATGGGGCAAACCCCCGAAAAGGTCACAGCGCCTGATTCCTTGCAGGAAAATCTCTATTCTTTCTATTTTGTAAAAGGTCATCCGCAAAAGCAGACCGTCGATTTCACAAAAGACAAGGGCGAGCTGACGTTCTACTATAAAAAGAACACCGCCGCTTACACGGTAAACTATTATCTGAACGGAACAACGACTAAAGTTGCAGCGCCTAAAAAAGGAACTGCGGTGCTCGGTAGTTCCGTGACGGAATCCCCCATTACGGTCGATGGCTACACGCCGGTATCGGGAGATTCCAAGAAGATCACGATTAAGGCTAACTCTGACGAAAACGTAATCAATTTCTACTATTATAAGAACGTCGAGCTGGAAGCAAACAGCAAGACGGTGCCTTATAATGGGAAAGAGCAGAGCGTTTCCGGCTTTACCGGAGCGCCGGACGGTGCTGATTTCCGCGCGATCACCGTTGGCGCGGCGGGAACGAATGTCGGAACATATGACGCTATCTTCCCGGACGGAACCAAGGGCACGGTTGACGGAACAGGAAAGTATATCGTTACGGAGGCGACGGACGGTAAGCTCGAGATCACGCCGCAGGCCATTAAGGTAACTGTAACAGGAAATACGGACACGAAAGTCTATACCGGAGAAACGCAGTCCGTAGTCGACTTTACGACGGATGCGCCGGAAGGCGTGACGGTCGAGCTGAAGTCCGGAAAAGAAGCGAAGGCTGAAGGTCAGAATGTTGGAACCTACTACATGGGTCTGACCAAAGAAGACTTTGAGGTTGAGAGCCAGAACTATGCTGTAGAGCTGTCTGTGAATGACGGCTGGCTCGAGATCACGCCGAAGGCCATTAAGGTAACCGTAACAGGAAATACGGACACGAAAGTCTATAACGGAAAACCGCAGTCCGTAGTCGACTTTACGACGGATAAGCCGGAAGGCGTGACGGTCAGACTGAAGTCCGGAAAAGAAGCGAAGGCCGAAGGTCAGAATGTTGGAACCTACTACATGGGTCTGACCGAAGAAGACTTTGAGGTAGAGAGCCAGAACTATAAAGTAGAGCTGTCTGTGAATGACGGCTGGCTTGAGATCACGCCGGTCACGGACAAAGTGACGGTGACGATCACGGAGAAATCGGGCACCGCGACGTATGACGGCAAGGAACATATCGTTTCGGGCTACGAGAGCATGACGGCTGACAATCCGCTGTATGACGAGGACAGCGTGGAGGAAAATCCGACCGTAATGTGGGCGGCCAAGGGAACGAACGTTGGCGAATATCCGGTAGGCATTGTGGCTGGCGACTTCAAGAACACCAACGCGAACTTCACGAACGTCGAGTTTGTGGTTGTTGACGGCGCGCTTGAGATCACGCCCGCCCCGGTTACGCTGCAAGCGCCCATCGCGAGCAAGACTTACGACGGAGAGCCGCTAAAAGCGGAGGATTATGTCCACTCGTATGTGGAAGGCGTAAACTTTGCGGATGATTTTGCAGCGGTCATTCTGACAGGCAGCCAGACGCTGGTTGGAAGCAGTTCCAGCCTGATTACGGAGGTTATACCGAAGGAAGGCAAGAAGCTAAAGAACTACAAATTCACATTCCTTCCGGGCACTCTGACCGTCACCGACGGCACGGGAGACGATCCTGTTAAGCCGGAGAACGTGGTCACCAAGACGCATATCCCGAAGGACATGGGCTACAATCTGGGCGAGCCGGTCACCTTCACGATCTCCGTCAAGAACATCTACAACACGCCGAAGACGATCACGCTGACCGAAAAGGCAAACGTCAAATTCAGCAACGGCGAGAAAGTCATCGTGTTTAATGATGTGCCTGCCGGTGAGACGGTGACGGCTGAGGCGACCTACACGATCACCTCGGCGGACATTCTGGAGGGCGTCTTCCACAACACGGTCACGGCGGACTTCACGGGCGGCGGAAGCTGGACGGCGGAAGATACCGTCACCACGGCTGAGCTTGATACCACGCTCAACGTGACGAAGACCTCCGACGTGCCGGAAGGGCAGAAGGCCGCGCTGGGGCAGACGATCACCTACACGATCAAGGTTCAGAACGCGGGCAACGTGCCGTATACGAACGTGGTGGTCGAAGACCCGCTGACGAAGCTGACCGCGACCATCGAAACGCTGCCCGTTGGCGAAACCAGGACGTTCACCACGGAATACGTCGTCACCGAAGCGGACGTGCTGAAAGGCTCTGTGCTGAACACGGCGACGGCGAAGGGCGACAAGATCAAAGACCCGAAGAGCGATGAGCCGAAAGAGCCGAACGGCGGCGACGAGGTGGAAATCCCGACGTTCGCCCCGATCACCCTCAAGCCGAAGGACGTGACGGCGACCTATAACGGCGCGGCGATCACCGGCAAGGATGTGGAAATCACGTCCGGCAAGCTGCTGGAAGGCCACAAGCTCTCCGCGGCGGTTATTGGCAGCGGCGTGAACGCCGGAAGCTATGAACTGACCCTCGACCCGGAAAAGATCAAGATTGTCGATGCGAACAACAAGGATGTTTCCGAGATGTACGCGCGCACCATTCTTCCGGGCAAGCTGATTATCAATAAGCGCAGCGTGCTGATTACCTCGCCGTCCGCGACCAAGACGTATGACGGCTCGGCGCTGACCCGCCCGGCCGTGACGATCACCGGCGACGGCTTCGTTCCGGGCGAACTGGCGAAGGCGGAGGCGACCGGCTCCATCACCAACGTGGGCAGCACCCCGAACGCCATCCGGTATACGACGACCGGCGCGTTCAACGCGGCCAACTACAGCATTGCGCTGTCCGTGGGCACGCTGACCGTGACCGAGAAGCCGAAGCCGGAACCGCGGCGCACGTTCAACCTGACGATCAACTACGTCTATCAGAACGGCAAGCGCGCGGCGGCTTCCTACAACCGCGGCGGCCTGAAGAACGGCGAAACGTTTGATATCACGTCCCCGGTCATCGCGGGCTACACGGCCTCCGAAACCGTGGTCAGCGGCACGATCTACAACCGCGATATCAAGGTGACGGTCATCTACACCGCCGACGGCGTGAACCTGGATGACTACGGCGTGCCGCTCGGCCTGGGCAACATCACCATGAACGTGGGCGACTGCTTCGAGTAACCCTTTCACCGTATCCGGCGCGCGCTGTGCCCGCCGGATGCGGTCTCTCCGTACTACAACAACAGGAGGAAGAAGGCCATGAAAAAAATCCTCACCTTGTTGCTCGCTCTGTGGATGTTGACGGGCTGCGTCGCGATGGCGGCGGGAAATCAACTGGTTGTCGGCAGCACAACGGCGATGAGCGGCGCATTCTTCACGGATTTGTTTGGCAGCAACACCGCGGATATAGACGTTCGGGCGCTGCTGCACGGCTATAACCTGATGAGCTGGGATCACGAAACCGGCACGTACCAGATCAACGACAGCGTGGTCGCGGGCATGGCCGTCTCCAGGGACGCGCAGAATAACCGCGTATACACGTTCGACCTCTACGGCGATTTGAAGTTCTCCGACGGGAGCGCGATCACCGCGAAGGATTATGCGTTTTCCATCCTGCTGACGGCCTCGCCGGAGCTGGCGAAGCTGGGCGGGCAGTCCGCCGCCGTCGGCGCGATTCTGGGGATGGATGCGTACCAGTCCGGTAAATCGTCCGTCCTGCGCGGCGTGCGCCTGCTGAGCGACACGCAGATGTCCATCACGATCAGCAAGGCCTATGAGCCGTATTTCTACGAGATGGCGCTGTTTGATTACAGCCCGTATCCCATCAGCGTCCTTGCGCCGGGCTGCAAGGTGGTCGATACCGAAAAGGGCGTGGGCATTGTCAATGCCGGCGGCACGGGCGCCGCGATCTTCACCGCCGGCCTGCTTCAAAAGACGATTCTGGACGCGGCCACCGGCTACATGAGCCACCCATCCGTCGTCAGCGGCCCGTACACCCTGACGCGCTACGACGCGCAGAGCGGCACGGCCAGCTTTGCCATCAACCCGTATTACAAGGGCAACGAGGAAGGCGAAAAGCCGACCATCGAAACCATCGTCTATCGCTCGGTCGCCAACGACGAGGCCATCGACCTGCTGCTCAGCGGCGAAGTCGATCTGCTCAACAAGATGGTGGCCGCCGATACGATCAGCAAGGGGATTCAATCCACTGCGGATCAGCCGTTCTCCGTGGCGAACTACCCGCGCAGCGGCCTGAGCATGATTAGCTTCAGCTGCGAGCGCCAGACGGTCTCCAGCAAGGCGGTTCGCCAGGCGATTGCGAATTGCTTTGACCGCGATGCGCTGGTGAAGGCCTACACGGGCAACTTCGGTCTGAAGGCCAACGGCTATTTCGGCATCGGCCAGTGGATGTATCAGCTCGCCGCGGGCACGATTCAGCCGCCCGTCGTCGATCTTCCGGCCAACGCGACCGCCAGGGAAACCGCGGCCTACGAGAAGACCGTCGCCCAGTGGGACGCGCTGTCCCTCGACAAGCTCAAGGATTACCCGCTCGACCTCGATCAGGCGGCCAAGCTGCTGGATCAGGACGAATGGCGGATCGGCAAGGACGGAATCCGCGCCAAGAAGATCGACGGCAAGACCGTCGCGCTCGACCTGACGCTGATTTATCCGGAGGGGAACGCCGTGGGCGACGCGCTGAACGCGACGCTGACGGAAAACCTCGCGGCCATCGGCGTCCGCCTGACGGTCAAGGCCGTTCCGATGAACGAGCTGCTGGATATCTACTACCGCCGCGTGGCGCGCGACTGCGACATGATCTATCTGGCGACGAACTTCGGCACCGTCTTCGACCCGAGCACGACGTACTCGACGGATGAGGCCTACGTGAAGACCGTCAACCGCACGGGCATTCGCGATAAGAAGCTCTACCAGCTCGCCGTAGACATGCGCAAGACGGAGCCGGGCGACGTGCTGAGCTACTGCCAGAAGTGGGTCGCCTTCCAGGAGCGCTGGACGGAGGTTCTGCCCGCGATCCCGGTTTACTCCAACGTGTACTTTGATTTCTACACGACCCGCCTGCAAAACTACCGCGTGACGGAAAACCAGACGTGGACGCAGGCCATCGTCGGCGCAACGCTGACGCAGACAGCGGAATAAAGTGAAAGACGGCGGGTTTACACCCGCCGCCGCCGAAGCCCCCGATGGGGCTTCGGTTTTTTTTGGTGGAAGATAGGGACATCGCCACCCTCACAATCCCACCGCCACAACGCAAACAAGACTTCGCGAAATTCACGTTTCACGAAGTCTTGCTGTTTTTTTTCTGTTTTTCTCGCGGTTTCAACCGCTTTCCGCGCCCGTCACTTCACCAGCAGCATGGTCAGGTCGCACACGTTGGTGCCCGTGGGGCCGGTGACGATCAGACCGTCCGTCCGGCGCAGAAGGTTGTAAGCGTCGTTATCGGCCAGCGTCTTTTCGATGGAAAGCCCCTTTTCGCGGCAGCGCGCGGAAAATTCGCCGGTCACAAGGCCGCCCGCCGCGTCGGTCGGGCCGTCCGTACCGTCCGAGCCGACGGAGAAAATCAGGGTGTTCGGCAGACCGTCAATCCCCGCCGCGGCAGCGACCGCCAGCTCCTGATTGCGCCCGCCCTTGCCCTTGCCGCGCAGATGCACGACGGTTTCGCCGCCGAGGATCACGGCGCAGGGCGCGCCGAGCGGCTGGCCGCTCTGGCGGATTTCCCGCGCGACGGACGCGAGCATCGCGCCCGCTTCCCGCGCCTCGCAGTTAAGCGTCGTCGTCAGCGTCAGCGTGCGATAGCCCAGCGCCTCGGCCGAGGCCTTCGCCGCGTCGCAAAGGGCGCGGACGTTGCCGGTGATCTGCGTCTCCACGTTATGGAGCTGCTTGGGCGTTTCCGTTTGCAGCGCGGGCAGGACGTGCGGCGGGATGACCAGATGATAGCGCTCGATGAGCTGCTCGACGTCCCGGCAGGTGGAGCGATCCGGATAGCACGGCCCGGAGGCGATGGAATCCAGCGAATCGCCGAGCACGTCGCTGAGCACGATGGCCAGCACATGCGCGGGCGCGCAGCGCTGGGCAAAGCGGCCGCCCTTGACGGCGGAAAGATGCTTGCGGATGGTGTTGATCTGCACGATGTCCGCGCCGCAGGCCAGAAGCTGCCGCGTGATCTCCGCGCAGTCGTCCAGCGTCACGCCTTCAAGCGGCTGCTCAAAGAGCGCCGAGCCGCCGCCGGAGACCAGGAAAATCACCTCGTCCTGCGCGGTCATGCGATCCGCCAGCGCCAGCGCCGCCCGCGTCGCCGCCACGCCGGCCTCGTCCGGAATCGGGTGGGCGGCCTCGTAGATGGTCATGCGCGGGATATCGCCCTCGCTGTGGCCGTATTTGGTGATGACAATGCCCTCGCGGAGGTTCTCCCCCAGCGCCTTTGCCGCCGCGTTCGCCATGCGCCACGCGGCCTTTCCGATGGCAATCACGGTAACGGGGCGGTCAAAACGCCGCCCTTCCAGCGCGCGGTAAACGGCGGCGTCGGGCAGAACCGCCCGAATCGAATCGTCAATGATGCGTTTTGCATCTTCCGTCATATGCATGACGACCTCCTTGTTTTGGGATGAAAGCAGGATGAAAAGGGGACTGTCAAGCTTAAACCGAACATTTCAAGCAACAAACATCAAACAAATATCTAAGCATTTTAGGATATGGGGCTTTGCCCCATCGCCCCACCAAAGGGCTTTCCGAACGTTTACGGCGCCCGTTTGGCGCATCGCCCTTTGGAAACCTTCGGGCGAAAATACTTAGTTTTACGCTTGAAATATCGGTGTTGTTAGCTTGACAGTCCCCTCAAAGTTTCAGATAAAAGCGTTTTTTAGTGGAAGAACAGCGAGATGATCCAGATGAACACGATGCTGGCGAGACCCATCAGCAGGGTGCACATCGTCTGGGTCTTGTAGCCATCCTCGGCCTTCATGCCGCCGAAGTTGGTGACGACCCAGAAATAGGAATCGTTGGCGTGGGAAACGGTCATCGCGCCCGCGCCGATGGCCATGACGGTCAGCGCGGCGGCGAACGGAGAGGTCAGCCCCAGCGCGCTCATCAGGGAGCCTTCCGCCGAATACAGACCCAGAATGCCCGCCGTCGTCGTGATGGCCACGGTGGACGAACCCTGCGCCGTCTTGAGGATGGCCGCGATGATGAACGGGAAGAAGATGCCGACGTTGGACAGGAAGGACGCATGCTCGGTGATGTAGGTGACGATGCCCGCCTCGGAGATGACCTTGCCCAGCACGCCGCCCGCGGCGGTGACGAACAGGATCGGGCCGACGGTGCGCAGCGTCTCATCCGCCAGCGCGTAGAATTCCTTGCCCTTGCCCGCCGAGAACAGCGTCGCGACGGAGATAATCAGACCGACGGTCAGCGCGATCATCGGCGTGCCCAGGAACTGGAGAATCTGCGCGAAGAGCCCCGTCCACTTGGCCATATCCACGATGGACTTGACGGCCATCAGGATAATCGGCATGACGATCGGCGCAAAGGAGATGCCCGCGCCCGGAAGCTGGCCGAACTCGGCCTTCAGCTCGTCATAGCTCTTGGTCGTCTCGCTGCTGTCCTCATCGGCCGCGTGAACCTTCTTGCCGATGTAGCGCGCGTAGAAGTAGCCCGCCGCCAGAGACGGGATGGAGACCAGGAAGCCCACCAGAATGACCATCAGCATGTGGCTTTCAAGCCCCAGCGACTGCGCCGCGGCGATCGGGCCCGGCGTCGGCGGGATGAACACGTGCGAGGTATACAGGCCGGCGCTCAGCGCGACCGCCATCGCGACGGCGGAAACGCCGGTCTTCTTGACGATGGCCTTTCGAATCGGGTTGAGGATGACGTAGCCGGAGTCACAGAACACGGGAATGGAGACGATCCAGCCCATCAGCAGGATGGCCAATTCCGGGTGCTTGTCGCCCACGCGGCGGATGACCCAGTCGGCCATGGTGAGCGCGGCGCCGGTCTTTTCAAGGAAGAAGCCGATCATCGCACCCAGGATGATGACGATGCCCAGAGAGGAGAACGTGCCCGAGAAGCCCGCGCCGATGGTGCCCGGCACCTTGGCCAGCGGCAGCGCCAGCAGCGCCAGAATCAGCGACACGCCCATGATGGACAGGAACGGATGAATCTTAAATTTCGAAATGGCGACGATCATCACGACAACCATGATGAAAAAGGCGATAATCAACGGAATACCGGTCATAAAATAATTCCTCCCTCGTATGTTCGGATTCGTTCGCCCAGCGGCCTGTCGATCCTCTGCGCCGCGGAGCGTAACCGATGGATGCCCATATCCTCCTCTCCCCTGTCGGGCAAAAAACAGAAACAAGATTCAACTGTTTTCTCACAGAAAACAGGAAATCAACGGAAATGGTGGGAACGCCTTCCACCGTCTGCACGAACTCCTTCCACCGCTGCGGCGGTCCCCCTCCCTCGAAGAGGGAGGGCTTGGGACTTCGCCGGTCAAGGCCTC
>ERZ1027070.773-NODE-773-length-13342-cov-5.177166_pt1 | contig 13342 bp, 8 predicted proteins | sample MGYA00519419_ERZ1027070 | MGnify/ENA primary metagenome ERZ1027070 (study PRJEB26926, sample SAMN06164837) | human gut metagenome | biome: ENVO:00009003; feature: ENVO:2100002; material: ENVO:00002003 | host: Homo sapiens | place: USA | collected 2012 ...
TACACCTAAGCCTTCGTCGGCAGCGTCAGATGTGTATAAGAGACAGATAATAAACATTAATATAGTTAATCTTTCAAAGGAAACTCAATTAGAGAATTGAGTTTTCTTTCTATATTTGCCCAGTTTTATTCCGAAAGTGGACATTCTTCTACTTGAAATCTAAAAAATTAAAGAGAAAATAGAAATGAAAACGGGCGACAATATGAAAGAACACCCTCAAAGATTAGAGTTGCGGGAGCGTATCATCGATACTGCTCTGAATTCTTTTGCTACTCATGGTATCAAGAGTATTACGATGGATGACATTGCTGCGGCATTAGGTATATCCAAACGTACTTTGTATGAAGTTTTTTCTGATAAAGAAACCTTACTGATGGAATGTCTCCTGAAAGCTCAGCGTGAGGGAGATGCTTACGTGAAAGATGTCTATGAAAAGGCTTCGAATGTATTGGAAGTTTTGTTAAAACTCTACCAGCGGAGTATCGAGAAGTTTCACAATACTAATAAAAAGTTTTTTGAAGACATCAAGAAATACCCTAAAGTCTATGCCGAATTGATGAAGCGTCGCAACCGCGATTCCGAGGAAACGATTGCTTTCTTTAAACTAGGTATACAGCAAGGGTACTTCCGCGATGATGTTAATTTTACGATTGTAAACCTGTTGGTGCGCGAACAGCTCGACTTGCTGATGAATACGGATCTCTGCAAAGAGCACTCTTTCCTGGAAGTATATGAATCTATCATGTTCACTTATCTCCGGGGAATATCAACAGAAAAAGGTGCTCGTAAACTGGAAGAATTTATCCGGGAATACCGTAAGAGCCGACAGCCCAATACGGAATAAAAAATAATCCTAATATACATACAGATTTATTTTTATGGACAGACAACTATTTTTGGCAAGTAAGAAAATTATGTTGACTGTGGTCCTTTTATTGGCTATAAGCTATGTACAGGCACAGGAAACAAAAGAACCCCTAACCTTGACCCTCGACAAAGCACTGGAAATCGCACTTAGTGATAATCCTACGATAAAGGTTGCTGAAGAGGAAATAGCCCTGAAAAAGGTGGCTAACAAGGAGACCTGGCAAAGTTTATTGCCAGAGGCCAGCATTGGCGGAACATGGAACCATACGATTACGGCAGCCCAGATGAACCTCGGCGGTCAGTCTTTCAAAATGGGTCAGGACGATTCGAATACAGTAAGCGGAACTCTGAATATCAGCTTACCGTTATTTGCCCCTTCGGTCTACAAAGCAATGTCTATGACGAAAACCGACATAGAGTTGGCAGTAGAAAAATCCCGTGCTTCTAAGCAGGATTTGGTGAATCAGGTTACTAAAGCGTATTATCAGTTAATGTTGGCACAAGACTCTTATGAGGTTTTGCAGAAGAGTTATAAATTGGCAGAAGACAATTATAACGTGGTCAATGCAAAATACCAGCAGGGAGCCGTCAGCGAATTTGATAAGATTAGCGCTGAAGTACAAATGCGTAGTGTAAAGCCGAATGTCATTTCAGCGGGAAATGCCGTTACCTTATCCAAACTTCAGCTGAAAGTGCTGATGGGAATAACGGAAGACTTCGATCTCAAGATTGCCGATAATCTGGCTAATTATGAGACCGATTTGTTTGCTAACCAATTGAATGAACTGAATGAAGGTTTGGTGAACAATACCACAATGAAGCAATTCGACCTGAACATGAAGATGCTTAATCAGAATCTGAAGTCCCTGAAGACGAACTTCATGCCGACACTGGGAATGAACTATTCTTATCAATACCAGTCATTGTATAATAATAACTGGAATGTGTTCGACTATAATTGGGGCGGAAGTTCTGCTTTGGTCTTTACCCTGAATATCCCTCTTTATAAAGCCAGTAACTTTACGAAACTGAAAACCGCACGAATTCAGATCAATCAGTTAAAGGAAAATCGCACGGATACGGAGCGCAAACTGAACATGCAGATTACCAGCTACCAGAACAATATGGCAGCAAGTTCAGAGCAGGTGGTAAGTAATAAAGAGAACGTAATGCAGGCTCAGAAAGCAGTGGAAATAGCCGGCAAGCGCTACGAAGTAGGTAAAGGTACAGTGCTGGAACTCAACAGTTCGCAAGTATCGTTAACCCAGGCTGAACTGACTTACAACCAATCTATTTACGACTATCTGGTATCTAAGGCTGATCTTGATCAGGTTTTGGGTCGCGACTATTCAACTAATAAGTAAAAAGAAAAATCACAACGATATGAAAAAAAGTGTTCAATTAATTGCCCTGGTGGCAGTTGCTCTGCTGAGCTCATGCAGTGGTGGAGAGAAAGACAAGGCTACAGCTGAAAAGGTAGATGAAAAACCGAGAGTTAAACTGGCCTCTGTGACCGCACGTCCTGTAGATCAGATCCAAGAATATACCGCTACTGTACAGGCAGAAGTGAAAAACAATATTGCTCCTTCTTCTCCGGTGCGTATCGATCAGATATTTGTGGAAGTGGGTGACCGTGTATCTAAAGGGCAGAAATTGGTGCAGATGGATGCTGCCAATCTGAAGCAGGCGAAATTCCGTCTGGATAACCAAGAAATAGAATTCAAGCGTACCGACGAATTATATAAGGTGGGCGGCACTTCCAAATCCGAATGGGATGCAGCCAAGATGGCATTGGACGTACAGAAGACTACGTATAAGAATCTGTTGGAAAATACCGCATTACTCAGCCCCATCAATGGTGTGGTAACGGCTCGTAATTACGATAATGGCGATATGTATAGTGGTGGAAACCCGGTGCTGGTAGTGGAACAGATCACTCCGGTGAAACTGATGATCAACGTTTCCGAAGGCTATTTTGCGAAAGTAAAGAAAGGTTCTCCCGTAGCTGTCAAAGTAGATGTGTATGGTGACGAAGAGTTTGAAGGAACGATAAATCTGGTTTATCCTACCATTGACCCGAATACCCGTACTTTCCCTGTTGAAGTGCGTTTGACTAACCGTGACCAGAAAGTCCGTCCGGGTATGTTTGCCCGTGTAACGTTGAACTTCGGAACACAGGAACACGTAGTTGTGCCTGATTTGGCTATCGTAAAACGTGCCGGTTCCGGTGACCGCTATGTATATGTATATAAGGACGGAAAAGTTTCTTATAACAAAGTGGAACTGGGACGTCGTATGGATACGGAATATGAGTTGATTTCCGGTGTGGATAACAACTCACAAGTGGTCGTAGCAGGACAGTCCAAGTTGGCCGATGGCGTAGAAGTAGAAGTCGAGAAATAATGATTAACGATTAGTGATTAGTGATTGCTTCTTGTGTCATAATGCTACAAAGAGCTCATCACTCATCACTTATCACTAAACACTAATAACATGAGTTTATACGAAGGAGCGGTTAAAAAACCGATTATGACCTCGCTCTGCTTTTTGGCAGTAGCGATATTTGGTCTGTTCTCTTTGTCAAAATTGCCGGTGGACCTTTACCCGGATATCGAGACCAACACCATCATGGTGATGACTTCCTATGCGGGAGCCAGTGCGTCGGATATTGAGAACAATGTGACCCGTCCGTTAGAAAATACGCTGAACTCTGTCAGCAACCTAAAGCATATTACTTCCAGATCTTCAGAAAACATCTCTGTGATTACACTGGAGTTTGAATATGGATATGATATAGATGTGTTGACGAATGATGTTCGCGATAAACTGGATATGGTAAGCTCTCAGCTTCCCGATGAAGTGGAGACACCTATTATCTTTAAGTTCAGTACGGACATGATTCCTATCCTGCTGCTTTCCGTTCAGGCAGAAGAAAGTCAGCCGGCACTTTATAAAATATTGGACGACAACATCGTAAATCCGCTGGCTCGTGTGCCGGGTGTGGGTACAGTGTCTATCTCCGGTGCACCCAAACGTGAGGTAAATGTTTATTGCGACCCTAACAAACTGGATGCTTATAATCTTTCAGTGGAGACCATCAGTTCTATTATTAGTGCTGAAAACCGCAATACACCGGGTGGTACCTTCGATGTGGGAAGTAATACCTATTCACTTCGTGTAGAGGGAGAGTTCAAGGACCCCAAGGAAATGGAGAATATCGTAGTAGGTACGCACAATGGAGCTTCCGTTTATTTGCGCGATGTGGCAACAGTGGTAGACTCTGTGGAAGAACGTGCGCAGAAGACGTATAGTAATGGCGTGCAAGGTGCTATGATTGTGGTACAAAAGCAGTCCGGTGCCAACTCTGTGGCTATTTCGCAAAAAGTAATTGATATGTTGCCGCAGTTGCAGAAATCGTTGCCGAGTGACGTGAAGCTGGGTATCATTGTTAATACTTCCGATAACATTCTGAATACCATTGACAGCTTGGAAGAGACTATCATGTACGCCATGTTGTTCGTAATCCTGGTGGTATTTGTATTCTTGGGGCGTTGGCGTGCTACGGTTATTATCTGTATCACTATCCCGATGTCATTGGTAGCCTCATTTATCTATTTGGGTATTATAGACGGCGGTTCGCTGAATATTATTTCGCTCTCTTGTCTTTCCATTGCTATCGGTAATGTGGTGGACGATGCTATTGTGGTACTTGAGAATGTGACGACCCATATTGAACGAGGGTCCGAGCCGAAGCAGGCAGCAGTTCATGCTACGAACGAGGTGGCCATCTCCGTTATTGCCTCGACGCTGACCATGATTGCGGTATTCTTCCCGCTGACTATGGTGAGCGGTATGTCCGGTGTATTGTTCCGCCAGTTGGGTTGGATGATGTGTGTGATCATGACTGTTTCTACTATTTCGGCTTTGTCATTTACACCGATGATGTGTGCGCAACTCCTGCGCTTGCAAAAGAAGCAGAGTAAGATGTTCATTGCTCTTTATACACCGATTCAGCGTGGGCTCGATGCTCTTGACGTATGGTATCAAAATCGTCTGGATTGGGCTGTACGCCATCGCATCACTATTATGGTCGGTTGTGCTACTTTCTTTGTAGCAAGTTTGTTTTGTGCTAAGTATATTGGTACGGAGTTCTTTCCGGCGGCTGATAATAGCCGTATCGGTGTGAACTTGCAACTTCCCATCGGTGCCCGTGTAGAGCGTGCGCAAGCGCTGGCTTCGGAACTGACGGAAAAGTGGATGAAACGTTACGAAGGTGTGATGAGGGTTTGTAATTATACTGTGGGACAGGCTGATTCGGATAATACTTTTGCTTCCATGCAGGACAACGGTAGTCATATTATCAGCTTTAACATCAGTTTGGTGAGCCCGGGCGACCGTAAAGTCAAATTGGAAACGGTCTGTGATGAGATGCGTGAAGACTTGAAGGCCTATCCCGAGTTGGATAAGGCACAGGTAATTTTGGGTGGTAGTACCGGTGGTATGAGTGCCCAGGCCAGTGCCGACTTTGAAGTATATGGTTATGATTTTACCGCTACGGATAAAGTCTCGGCCGAACTGAAAGAGAAACTGCTGAATGTAAAAGGAGTGAGTGAAGTAAACATCAGCCGTCAGGATTATCAACCTGAATATCAGGTAGACTTCGATCGTGAGAAACTGGCATTACATGGACTGAATCTCTCCACTGCTTCCGGTTATCTGCGTAACCGTGTGAACGGAGCATTGGCTTCTTATTATCGTGAGGATGGTGATGAGTACGACATCCGTGTACGTTATGCTCCTGAGTTCCGTACAAAGATTGAAGATTTGGAGAACATCCTTATTTATACACCTTCCGGTGAAGGTATCCGTGTGAAGGACCTTGGTAAAGTAGTTGAGCGCTCGGCTCCTCCTACTATCGAGCGTAAGGACCGTGAACGTATTGTGACAGTATCCGCCGTTATTTCCGGAGTTCCGTTGGGCGACGTGGTGGCTGATGGTAATGCCATTGTCGATAAGATGGACTTGCCGAGCGGTATTTCTATCCAGATTTCGGGTTCGTACGAGGACCAGCAGGACTCGTTCTCAGACTTGGGCACGCTGGCTGTACTGATTATCATTCTGGTATTTATTGTAATGGCCGCTCAGTTTGAGTCTTTGAGTTATCCGTTTATTATCATGTTCTCCATTCCATTTGCATTCAGCGGTGTATTGATGGCACTCTTCTTTACGGGCACCAACCTGAACGTAATGAGTTTGCTGGGTGGAATCATGTTGATTGGTATTGTGGTGAAGAACGGTATCGTGTTGATTGACTACATCACACTCTGTCGCGAGCGTGGTATGGCGGTACTTCACTCTGTGGTTACGGCAGGTCGTAGCCGTCTGCGTCCGGTATTAATGACCACGCTGACTACTATCCTCGGTATGGTGCCGATGGCTGTAGGGCAAGGTGAAGGTGCTGAGATGTGGCGTCCGCTGGGTGTGGCCGTAATTGGTGGTCTGACAGTATCTACCATCTTGACGCTGATTCTGGTTCCCGTGCTTTATTGTTCATTTGCCGGTATTGGTATCAGACGTAACCGTCGTAAGATTAAGAAAGACCGTGAACTGAATGATTACTATCAGGCTCATAAGGAGAAGATGACGAAACCGAAAAAACAGTGATAATAATTATGAATTATGAGTTATGAATTATGAATAGCCGTACAGTGTTCATTGTTTTCTGACTCATAATTCATGATTCATAATTTATAATTCATAATTAATCAACATGAAATCCGTATTTATAACATTCGACCAGGCGTTCTTTGAGCGCATCATGGCGTTACTCGATCGCCAGGGTTGCCGTGGATTCAGCTATTGGCAGCAAGTACAGGGACGTGGTAGCAAGACGGGCGAGCCGCACTATGGTAGTCATGCATGGCCCAGTATGTGCTCTGCTATTATTACTATTGTAGACGAAGCTAAAGTTGACCCATTGCTTGATGCACTCCATCTGATGGACGAGGAGACTCAGCAACTCGGGCTCCGGGCATTTGTCTGGAACATTGAGAAGACGATATAATTTGAAGAAGGTGGTTCTTCAGAGTGAGTGGAAACACTTTCTTGGGAATCTGATAGAGGGAAATCTTACAAAACGTGAAGATTTCCCTCTCTTTTTATGTCTTTTCTCTATCTTTGCAAATCCTTTACGGACAACATGGAAAAGAATTATCTGAAATATACTTGCATTTGGGCATTGATTATATTGGCGGGCTTGTTACTGATGTACTTCCTGCCCGGTTTTACGGTAGGTGAACACGTGATGAGGCGTGTCGACTTGCTGGGTGATGTGCGTATTCAGAAAGAACTTACGGAAGAGCCGGACAGTTTGCTTCCGCTTCCGCCGAAGGTGAAACCGGCTTTTGTGGATACTTGCCGTGCGGGTATGACGTGCATTGAAGACTACAGCGATTCCACTCTTCGCGGCATGACACCTTTTTACCGGGCTTTGGATGAATTGACACAACGTCCCCGCCAGGTACGTATTGCAGTTTTCGGAGATTCCTTCATTGAAGCGGATATTCTTACTGCGGATTTGCGCGATATGTTGCAGAATAAATATGGTGGTTGCGGAGTAGGTTTTGTTACCATTACTTCTATGACCAGTGGATTCCGTCCTACCGTGCGCCATTCATTTGGTGGCTGGCAAAGCCATTCTGTGATGGACTCTACTTTCTTTGACCGTAAGAAGCAAGGTATTTCCGGACATTACTTTGTTCCCCGTCCCGGTGCTTATGTGGAACTGAAGGGACAGAATAAATATGCTTCCCATCTGGATACCTGTGAACAGGCTTCTATCTTCTTTTATAGTAAAGGAGAAGTCACCCTTTCTGTGAATGTCAACCGGAACGAAAAGCAAACCCGTACTTTCCTGGCTACAGATGATTTGCAGGAAATGCAAGTGGATGGAAATATCGGTTCTGTCCGTTGGACGGTTGACGAGGCGGACTCTACCTTATTCTATGGTCTGGCTATGGATGGCAAAAAAGGGATTATCCTGGATAATTTCTCTTTGCGCGGCAGTTCGGGCTTGTCTCTGCGTTCTATTCCTGTGTGGATGATGCACGAATTTAATGAGCAGCGTCCTTACGATCTGATTATCTTGCAATACGGATTGAACGTTGCTACTGAACGTGGACGGAATTATGACAAATACATTGCAGGTATGCAGACTACTATTGATCATTTGAAGGATGCATTTCCACAAGCAGGTATCTTGATAGTCAGCGTAGGTGACCGGGATTATAAGACGGAAGATGGCACTCTGCGCACAATGCCCGGTATTAAAAATCTGGTGCGTTACCAACAAAACCTGGCGGCAGATAACGACATTGCTTTCTGGAATATGTTCGAAGCAATGGGAGGAGAGGGAAGCATGGCGAATCTGGTACATGCCAAGCCTTCTTTGGCGAATTATGACTATACGCATATTAATTTCCGGGGAGGTAAGCACCTGGCAGGCCTACTTTATGAAGCGCTTGTGTATGGAAAGGAACAGTACGACAGGAGGAGGGCTTATGAAGCGGAATAATAGAATAAAAATTGTATTGGAGGTTTCAAAGGCATATTTTTCATTCGCAATTTTGTTTCTTCTATGCTTTTTTCCACTTCATGCCCAGGACCCTATTCCATCCTGCCCTTTAATTAGTAAAGTCACAGCAAATTGTGACACACTTCGTTCTTATTCCCAGCGTACGGATACTGTTGCTGTTCCTCAAATAGCTTTTCCTTCCGGCTTTCAGCAACTTGGTGAAAATGAGTTGACGGATAGCCTTGGCATCCTCAATCCTTTTTGGGAAAAGTTGCGTCTGTTACATGCCGGCTTTTCTACAGATACCATCCGTATCGTACATATCGGTGACAGCCATATCCGTGGACGTATCTTGCCTCGTACCACCGGAACGCTGCTGACAGAAACTTTTGGTGCTATCTCTTATACCGATATGGGTATCAATGGCGCTTTTTGTACCACCTTTACCCGTCCCGACCGTATTTCTGATATTGCCGCACTGCATCCTGACCTGGTTATACTTTCTTTCGGAACGAACGAAAGCCATAACCGACGTTATAACACCCTGTTACACTACCGACAAATGGATGAACTGGTGCGTATGCTTCGCGACAGTCTGCCCAATGTACCCTTACTGATGACAACTCCCCCCGGTTCCTACGACAGTTTCCGGAAAAGTCGTCGTCGCCGCACCTATTCCATTAATCCCCGTACTGCAATTGCTGTAGAAACAATGCGTCGCTTTGCTGATGACAATGGTCTAGCCATGTGGGATATGTACGAAGCGGTGGGAGGGAGACAGCGTGCTTGTCTGAACTGGCAGGAAGCAAAATTGATGCGTCCGGACCATGTACATTATCTTCCCGAAGGATATGTGCTGCAAGGCGAATTGTTTTATCAAGCTCTTTTAAAAGCCTATAATGATTATGTGGGATATTGACTTTAACCGTCTGCGAGACGTATTCGTTTATGACCCGCAAGCGCCGATGATATTCAGTAGCGGCATTTTCTTGTGGTTGTTTGCAGCATTTATACTGGTTTATCTGCTGTTGCAACGCCGTCTGACTGCCCGCTTGTTGTTTGTTACCGCATTCTCCTATTATTTTTATTATAAAAGTAGCGGAACTTACTTTTTCCTGCTGGCACTTGTCACGGTAAGCGATTTCTTTATTGCCCGTTTTATGGCAGGTACTTCCGTAGGCTGGAAACGTAAGGCAAGTGTTGTGCTTAGCCTTGCTATTAATCTTGGTTTGCTTGCATACTTCAAATATACTAATTTTCTGGGAGATGTCTTTGCCTCGCTGGTAGGCGGTACGTTCCATCATTACGATATATTCCTCCCTGTGGGTATTTCTTTCTTTACTTTCCAGTCACTTAGCTATACCATCGATGTTTATCGCAAAGATATAACCCCTCTTACCAATTTGCTGGATTATGCTTTTTACGTATCCTTTTTCCCGCAGTTGGTGGCAGGCCCTATTGTGCGTGCCCGTGATTTTATCCCACAGATACGCCGCCCTTTGTTCGTATCCCATGAGATGTTCGGAAGGGGGATATTCCTGATTGCAAGCGGTCTGTTTAAGAAAGCGATTATTTCGGATTATATCAGTGTGAACTTTGTAGAGCGTATTTTTGATAATCCTACGCTCTATTCCGGAGTAGAGAATCTGATGGGTGTTTATGGATATGCCTTGCAAATCTATTGCGACTTTTCCGGATACAGTGATATGGCTATCGGAATAGCCTTGTTGTTAGGTTTTCATTTTAATAAGAACTTTGACTCTCCTTATAAGTCCGCTTCCATTACAGAGTTTTGGCGGCGATGGCACATTTCGCTTTCCAGTTGGCTGAAAGATTATCTCTATATATCTTTGGGTGGAAACCGGAAAGGAAAGATTCGCCAGTATGCCAATCTTGTCATTACCATGTTTTTGGGTGGTTTGTGGCATGGCGCTTCTTGGAATTTTGTCGTTTGGGGATTGTTCCATGGCATTGCTTTGGCGGCACATAAATTCTGGATGACGCTGACCGGAAGAAAGAAAGGGGAAGAGAGCCACGGCATCCGCCGTTTCTTCGGTATACTGATCACATTCCACTTTGTTTGTTTCTGCTGGATATTCTTCCGCAATGCGGACTTTTCCACTTCATTGGATATGCTCAAACAGATTTGTACCACTTTCCGTCCGCAACTTTTCCCACAACTGATTGCGGGTTATTGGGAAGTGTTTGCACTGATGGCATTGGGTTTCTTCCTGCATTTCTGCCCCGACCGTTGGGAGAATGCTTGCTGTAAAACAGTAATCCGCCTCCCCCTGATGGGAAAGGCGGTTCTGATGCTTGCTTTAATTTACTTGGTAATCCAGATGAAGAGTACGGAGATTCAGCCTTTCATTTACTTCCAGTTCTAAAATTTCTCCTCTCCCTTGGGAGAGGTTTCTAATCCACCTCTATTTCATCAATGAACATATAAGCTGCTTTTCCTTCGCCTGCATGTCCTTTGGGCAAGGCGGGGCTGCGCTTGATGACAACTTTCACATACCGTGCTTTCACCGGATCGAAAGTTATCTCATAGTTTTCCACACCTTTCTTATCAATATTTGTTTCAGCCGGAATATCCTTAACGGCTACTTCGCGGAACTCTTTGTTATCATCAGATACAGAGACTGCCAATCCTGTGCTTCCCATAATCCAGGCACTCATATCAACAATAGCATTCGTAGCCACCCGCTTGATTTCCGTTTCCTGTCCCAGGTCGATGATGGCTTCCACATCACCACCTACAAAACCTAACCAGGCTCCGGTGGCATAGCTATCATTCCCCTTCATACCGTCTACCAAGGTGATGGCACCTCCGAATTTATACTTTTCCGAAGGCTGGAAGGTCAGCTCGATAGGACAATATGTAGCTTTATTGAAAGAAATCTTCTTATTCACCACTTTGCTCTTTCCTTCCGGGCGGATAACCACTGCCTGAAAATCTGCTGTTTCGGTAATGGAAACAGGCTCTGTATATTTCAATGATGCTGTAGTCGGTTCAGTTCCATCTAATGTATAATAAATAGGAACGTCATCAATGGTACTCAATGTAACTACTACCGCTTTCTTGGTAACATCAGGTGTGAAGTCTACCTTCAGGTCGAATACATGCTTAGCATAGTTGAAGCCATCTCTTTGATAGAACTTCATCAGGCGGGCCAGGCGTTTAGTGAAATCTTTGAAATCTTTCTTTTCAGGTTGCGTCCATTGTACTTCGGCAAGGGCAGCCATACGGGGTAATACCATGTATTCCACATGTTCGGTGGTAGTTATGTACTCTGTCCATAAGTTGGCTTGGGCACCAATAATATGTTTTTTCTGTTCTTCATTCAGATCGAAAGTAGGATCCAGACTATACACCTTTTCTATGGGTACATATCCACCGATACACAGCGGTTCATCCTTGGTGTCTGCCGTCTGATAATAATCGAAATAACAATAGGTGTTGGGCGTCATAATTACATCATGTCCCATTTGTGCCGCTTCTATGCCTCCGGATGCTCCGCGCCATGACATTACTGTCGCATTGGGGGCTACATCGCCTTCCAGAATTTCGTCCCAACCGATAATCCGGCGTCCCTTGCTGTTCAGGAACTTCTCGATACGTGTCATGCAATAACTTTGCAGGCGATCTTCTGCGGTATGGTTTTTATCAGCTTTCAGCCCTTCCGCTTTGATACGTGCCTGGCATTTCGGACATTTTTCCCAACGGGTACGTGGAGCTTCATCGCCACCGATATGTACATATTCTGATGGGAATATTTCGATGATTTCACTCATTACGTTTTCCAGAAATTGCATGGTTTTATCATTACCGATGCAAAGTACGTCTTCAAATACGCCCCAACGAGGACATACTTCGTACGGACCACCTGTACATCCCATTTCGGGGTAAGCAGCTAATGCAGCAAGCATGTGTCCGGGCAAGTCTACTTCCGGAATTACCGTAATGTAACGTTCCTGCGCATACTTCACGATCTCTTTAGCTTCTTCCTGTGTATAGAAACCACCATACGGCGTATTGTCATACTCTTGTGTGTTTCTTCCGATTACCGTACGACTGCGCTGAGAACCTATTTCCGTAAGTTTCGGATATTTCTTAATCTCAATACGCCAGCCCTGGTCTTCAGTCAGGTGCCAGTGGAAAGTATTCATATTGTGCAGTGCCAGCAAGTCTATATATTTCTTTATAAACTCTTTGGGGAAGAAGTGGCGTCCTACGTCGAGGTGCATGCCACGATAACTGAAACGCGGTTCGTCCTTAATTTCACCTGCCGGTATCAGGACGGTTGCTCCTTTGGCTTCGGCGGGAATGGATTTGCGTAAAGTCTGGATGCCATAGAACACTCCGTTTTCGGTTTGTCCGTTGATGCTGATACCCTCGGGGGTGGTAGTCAGCACATAGCCTTCCTTGTTTGCAATGCCCGGGTCGAGTCCCAGTACAATTGCATTTTTTACTTGTTCTCCTGCTGCGATGGCCTTTGTTTTCGGTGCATAGTTCGTGGCTTGTTGGATGTACTCCGACAGGAACTCAGCATTGCGTTGCAGTAAGGCATTGTTTTCCGGATAAGCGATGAGAACATTTTCGTTCAGTTTGAACGGGTTTTCTTGGGTTAAGCTTACCTCTTGGGGGAGAGGTATCACTTGGTAGTTAGCTTCTTTCTCCGCGGTACACGAAGCGCATGCCAAGGCGAGAGCACCTGCAAGAAGTGCGTGGTTAAGTTTTCTCATGGTGTTAGTATTTAATTGATTCGTGTACAAAGTTATCAAATAAATGCTAAAAACCTATACTAATTGGTCTATTCATGTATTTGCGGGGTTCTTTTAGCTGTATTGAAACTGTCTCTTATACACATCTGACGCTGCCGACGAAGGCTTAGGTGTAGA
>ERZ1027070.790-NODE-790-length-13133-cov-10.258985_pt1 | contig 13133 bp, 4 predicted proteins | sample MGYA00519419_ERZ1027070 | MGnify/ENA primary metagenome ERZ1027070 (study PRJEB26926, sample SAMN06164837) | human gut metagenome | biome: ENVO:00009003; feature: ENVO:2100002; material: ENVO:00002003 | host: Homo sapiens | place: USA | collected 2012 ...
ACGAGATTGCCTCTTGTCTCGTGGGCTCGGAGATGTGTATAAGAGACAGGTATGTCTGTGTAGCATCAAACTTGAATGTTGTTGTTGTGCCTTCGAGAACAAATGTAGCCTCACCGGTAGCGTCTGTCTTAGCAACTACTTTCTTGCCGTCAACTGTAAGAGGTGTTTTAGCTTCTGGGTCTGTGAATATCTGGAATTCAGCGTCAGCAAGCTTCTGAGTTTTGTCATTGCCGTTAACCTTAACAACCTTCATGCCGTATGTAAATACATCAGGTGAATTTTTACCGGGTTCAAAGTTTGTATCAGAATCGTTGCCGTAAACAAGACCGTCTGTGTTGTGAATAGCTGTGTTGAGCTTAGCCTTTTCGTTTAAATCAGCTGTGTATGTAACAACAACTGTTTTAGCATTATAGAATTCCTCTGATTCAAGTGTAGCAGATTCGAATACAACTGCGAATGTAGCAGTTGCCTCACCGTTCTTGCCTGTGTAAGTATAGTTCTTTTCAATAGAGTAATCTGTACCCAAAGTAAGAGCATCAACTGCGCCGTCGTACTTAACTACAACTGAATTCTCGTTGAATGTAAGACCTTCATCCATTGTATCAACGATTGCATACTTTTTGAGCTGGTTGTCGATTGAACCTGCTGTTGAAGCTGTAAGTGTGTAGGTTACAGTCTTATTGTTGTCACCTACATATGTCTTGTCAGCTGTCTTGTCAACTGATACTGAGCTTGTTGAAACCTTTTCAGCAAGGTTGTACTCTGTCTGGTCAACAGAAACATAATTTTTACCATCAAAGTAAGGAAGTGAAGCAAGTGAGCTCTGAACACCTGTTACCTTAGCGGGCTTAGAAGTACAATATACATAGTAAAGACCTGGGTCTGTTACTGTTGCAGTAGCCTCTGTAACTGTTGAAGAAAAGCTGATTGTTGTAGCAGCTGTACCGAATGCAGCTTTGTCTGTCTTGTAGAGGTTATCACAAGCCGTGATGATTTGCTGTGACTTTGCATCTGAGTATGTGCCCTTTACAGCATCCTCAAGTGCTTTGTCGGTGATAGTACATGAGTACTCACCTGTTGTAAGGTTGAGGTTTGCAATCTTGAAGAAGCTGAATGTGTAATTACCGACTTTGTCAGTGTCATTTGCATCAACTGCAAGTTTGTACGTAGCTGAATAGCTCTCTACTGCGCTTGCTGAGAATGGGATCATGAGAGCAATCATCATTACTGCAAGAACAGCTGCAAAGATTTTCTTTGTAGTTTTCATTTTTACTTTCTCCTTTGTGTTTAATTTAATATATGTAATTCTATTCTAACCGAATTGTTAAACTGAATTTGGGTGGCTGCATGTCGGACACCGGCTAACAACGGTGCCCGTAGCAGTCAAAGAGGTTTTTTATGAAAGAAACATCTGATTAAAATATCATCTGTTCTAACAATTCAAATCATATCGGGTTACTTTCTGCGTCCTGCTCTGCGTTTTTTACGAGCTTTTCCGTAATAGATTGCGTAACCCGTGAACATTGTCACCGCAAGACCTGCAACCGACAAACCGAGAACAACATAGCCGTTCATACCGTCACCGCTTGCCTTAGGCATTGTTATTGCACCGTCAACATAATTATATGTAACATCGTACTTACCCTCAACAGGAAGTGTGAAGTAGGAAAGTGTGTAGTTCGGGGTGTAACCCTCTGACGGTTTGTACTCAAACAGACAGTATGTCTGATATGTTGAAGTACCTGTTATATAATTGTCGGAACTTTCGTTCCATACAACTTTACCGTTTGTTTTTGTAAACTCGCCCTGACCGTCCTTGAAGATTGTCAGATTGTCAAACACAGCCTGACCGTTGCTGTCTGTCGTTTTAGAAACCATATGAGTTTTCATTGAGGCATCATTAATGATTGTATTGATATCATCTGCAGTAAAGATACCCTCACCGGATACCTTCATCACAGCAAATTCCGTATCACTTACATTACCGCCTGTCTGATTCTTCTTGTTTACTGTTGCACTTCCGTGTGTGGTTTCATTTTCAAACACGGCTTTTTCAACAGGAGAAGAATTGTTGAAGTAAGTTGCAAGCTGAGCATCGGTTTTGCCTTCAATATCTGAGCTCTTAACCTTAATGTACTTAGCCGCCGTTACTTCACCGCTTTCAAGCAATTCAATCTCGGCAAGCCAGGTGTTTGTATCCATTTTATAATCGGATGCATTTTCACCCTCGGCAAGAGCCTCGGTAATCTTAAATCTGTAAACACCCGCAGTGACTAATTTGAGGTTTTTGAATTCAACCTTACCGTTTTTGTCAGGTGTTTCCAAATTCGTGGAAATTGTTTTTGCGCTGTTTGTCTTGATAGGTTTGCCGTCGGCATCAGGTTTTGTTGTATCCATTGATTCAAGACCTGTCAATGTATAGACGAACTTGCTGCCGCTGTAAGCCTGACCGTCAAGAGTTTTATTTACCGAAATGGCAATGTTTGTAGGATTAACCTTATTGATAAAGTTAAGCGCATTTCCTGCTTCGGCGAGAGTACCGACAAATGTACCGTCGTCGAAGCTCTGATTGCCTACTTTGTAGGGAACATAACCTATAACTCTTTTCTCTGTAATCTTATAGGTTGCACCTACAGGAATATTGAGAAGCTTAATGCTTTCGCCCTTTTTGATTGTGAACGAACCGTCTAAGGGTGTACGGTAAGCTGTGCTTGAATAATCACTTGCGCCCTTCTCTTTGAGCTGATACTCAAGAGGATAGGTCTTGTAGTCATAGGTTGAATCGCTGCCGTCAAAGTCGAGAGCAATTGCAAATGTAAACTGCTGACTTGTGTCGTAGTCGGTTTTACCGTCTTCATCAACAACATTCTTTGAAATTTCAAGAGGTGCTGTCACTATCTGGTTAGTATAGTCGAGCTGGAGCTGTGCATAAGCCTTTTTATCAGCGGGATCCGCAAGATTGAATGCCGACTCCGTAGCTGAACCGCTCTTGATTATTGAACCGACTCTGTTGTTAACGAGTTCCCAGTTCGTTGTGTATTTAAGCTTACTGCTGTCTGTTGACTCGTCAACCGTCATATCGTTGCCGGTCTTGAATGAGTTGTCAAAGTCAGCTATATAATTATCTTTAAGTGTGAAACCGCTGTTTGAAAGAGTTTCATTGCTTGTGCTTTCGTCTGATTTTGTAAGCTTGTAGCCTTTACCGGAGGTATCGTTGCCGTTCTCTTTGATTGTATAATCAAAAGTTTCATTAGCTTTGAGGTCATCTGAAATTTCAGAAACAACATCGCCTGTATCAAGTGCCTTTGTAACCTTGAGGTCATTGTTGGCAGGTGTCATTGTAAAGTTTACTGAGAAGTTAGACTCAGCCTCACCACGCTCCATATAGAATACTACCATATGGTATGTCTTGTTAGGATCAAGCTGAACACCATTGTTGATTGTCTTTGTAACGATGCCAAGATTTGTATGATGTAACACAGCGTCTCCGGTATACGGAGTGCCGTTATCGTTCCACATTCCACCGTAAAGGTCTGAAAGCGTAAGGGGGGCATCTGGTGTAAGATTGCCGTCAGTTATATTCTGCCACTTACAGAAGTTAGCTTTTGTATTTTTGCCAAGGTCTGCCTTTTTGAATTTGTAAAAACCGTCTGATTTGTCATAAGGTTCTACATAACGTTTACCATTATTATCTACACCAACACTTGTATCCTCCCAAACATTCAGACAGAAGTATTTATTATTTGTCTTAACCCAAAACTCATCACTCGGAACTGTAACTGTTGTCGACGATGATGAAGATGAGTAGTCGGCAAATACATCGTCAGCTGTTGCTTTCATTGTATTAAAGTTAATTGAACCTTTTGCCTCTTTATGGTCACCACCGAGGTCGAGAGCAAGTTCTGCGTTAGCACCTGTTGAATCTTCACCGATATAAACCCAAAGGTCATCGTCACCGCTGAAGTTAAAGGTTGCAGGTTTGTCGTCTGCAAGTAAACCGTTCTTCGGAACTCTGAAGTCTATATCAAGTCTGATACCGAAACCATAGTCAAGGTTATCGTTAGTACCCTTGCCCGATGATGTATTTGAAGTATTGTTGAATGGGAAAACACCATAACCGTTTTCTGTACCGCCGAATTTTCCCAAATCATCATGTACACCAAATTGTTCGCCCGCACCGTAGTTAATTTTGGTAGGTGTGAGGCCGTTCCATGTAAAGTAGATGTTATCTTTTGCATTTTTTGAAGTGAATTCATAAGTAGTAACACCATCAGGGTCAGTAGTTGTACGGAACGGGAAAGATGACTTATAAACATTGGCAACTCTTTTATCATTATATGTAGCGGTTGAAAGTGCCTCAGCATCAAAGTAAGGAGCCTTGACACCATTTGCAACCTGAAGATTGCCCTTACTGTCAAGCCTGTTGTACATAAGACCCTGTAAGGACTGGTTATAATTACCGTCGCCCCATGCCATACCGTTGGCGTTGTTTACTGCATAGTAATAGTTATCATTAAAATCGTTGATGTTTGTAAGTCCTTCTGCGTGGGTCTTAAATGTATCGTAGTGTTTATCACCCCTATACATATTACCGAAGTAGAGAGGATACTTCCAGTCCGATTTATGTGGTAAAGCAATCTTGCTTATGTAGTTGTTGAAGTTATCAAACTGATACCAATAGTCATACATATTGTCGTTACCCTGACACTGAAGATACCCGTTCGCCTGCTCCATATCCGACCAGTAGTCAAAGTATGTTGCGTCAACGCCTACGATGTCAGGATTATCTGAGAATGAATTTTCAACGACAGCACCATAGTTTACATTGTCTATTTCCGAGAATTTTGTCCAGCCTTCGCCTCTGGCTGTCTTAACATATGTAGCCGTGTTATCGCTGTAGCCCGAACCATCATATTCCGAACCTGTCGGATATGATGTTGCAGAAGATGCACCGTTGAGGTTATGTTCGTTCGGATGGAATCTTAAAAGCGCACCCGCCGGAATTTCACCTTTGAACACCACAGAACCGCTTACCTTGGTGTCTTCGGTGTCTTTTGTAAGCTCAACTGTTCCTTCATAGGCATCGTTGTAGTCAAAAGTTGCATAAACCTTTGTAAGCGACTTCCAGTCATCGTTTGAAACATAAACTGTTTTATATGTTGCTTTCGACTGTTTGTCGGGAGCTTCAACAGAAAGGTATTTACTTTCTTTGAACGAGCCGTCAGTCGTAAGATAAAATTCTGTGTCACCCGAAGCACCCGAAATGTCGATGGTCTTGATGAACGGGTTAGTCCACTGACTTTTTGAAGCATCATAAAGAGCATTATCGGCACTGTATGAGTCGTTAATACCGAGGTCGCTTGTTTGTGTTTCGCCCTTGTTGCTGAAGATTACATTTTTATGGGATGACTTAACATCTACATAGTAGTAATCGCTGTCTGAAGATGTCTTTGTCATTGCAACACCCGGCCACTCTGCGTTGAAGTCAGTATCGTTTACCCAAGAATATGCATAAGCTTCCTTATAGGTATTATTGCTGTTATTAAGATAGATACGGCGGGAACCTTTTGCAACAGTCTTTTCGGGAAGAGTAAAATTAACCCCGGAAGAAAGCTCAATTTTTGTTGCACCGGATGGTGCAATGGTTTTAAAAACTTCCGACGAAGGATCTTTGCTTACTTTTTCTGTTTTAAGAACCGTGCCGTCATCCTGAGCAAAACGACATGTAACAGAAGAAAAACCATTCCATTCCTTATTCTTGTTCAGGTTAATGTAAATCTTCTGATCCAAAGATGTTGCCGCAAATACATTAAGCGACATACCCGACACGGCACATATCGAAAGCATGAGGGTAAGTGCAAGCACAAGAGAAAAGCTTTTCTTTGCGGTTATGCAAAGCTTTTTACTTAATTTCATAATTTTTTCTTCTCCTTCATTGCCGATTACTTTGTTTTGGCAGTCAAAGTACAATTAAACAGAACTGCATAGGACAGTCCAACATATCTGCCAACTAATTATGAAACGCAATTTTTTGAATTTGTTCTTCTTTTCTACTTGTATACGATTATATAATATTTTATTGCATATTTGTAGAGGCAATACAGCCAAACTTTGGGTAATATTTTTGGTTATTTTGCATATCTGCAAGCACGATTTAATATTTTTGACCATAATGTGATTTTATTACTTATTTATCGCCATTTTTTGTGTTTAAGATAAATTATACCCATTATACAACCTTAACAGGCAGTTAAAAAGTCAATTTCGGCACTAAATTTGTTGATTTTTAATTCTTTTTTCAAAAATATCAAAAATTTTATGCAGGTTTACTCCAAGCTGTGCGTGCGGAAATATGTATTATTTTGCGATTGCTGCTTTTAAAATGCCCCAAAACCAGCATTTTGCAGAATTTTTCAGATATATTTTTATAATCAATATCTATATCTCATCAAATTAATCACCGAATACCTTGAAAATTCGGCACAAATAAAGGGCAGAGTATTGCTCTCTGCCCCTCAAAATGTAATTCACTTAAACTGTAATTATACAAACCGCTTTATGCAAACATATTAAAGATCTCTGCCGCAGCACTTCTTGTACTTTTTACCGCTGCCGCACGGACAGGGATCATTTCTGCCGATTTTCTTGCCCTTACGGATAGTCTTGTTTACAGAATCCGTACCGTCTGCAGAAGTTTCTGTAGGCTGAGCAACCTGCTCACGGTGAAGCGCCTGCTTTACGGCGTCCGACTGTTCAACAGCTTCTTCATCATCGGATGCAGACTTTGCCGCTGCGGCAGCCCTCTGAGCTGCTCTCTTTGCCGCTGCAATTGCATCCTGTCTTTTCTGAATCTCATAAACACGCTTTGGCATAATGAGCATCATCTTGACAGTATCTTCACGAATGCTTTCAATCATCTCATCAAACATATCGAAGCCTTCAACTCTGTACTCAACAACAGGATCGTGCTGACCGTATGAACGAAGTCTGATACCGCTCTTGAGCTGATCCATATTGTCGATGTGATCCATCCAATGTGTATCAACATTCTTGAGGAGGTAAACACGCTCCATCTCACGGATTGTTTCCTCGGGAAGAAGCTCTTCGTTTTCCTTGTAGATTTCAAGAGCATCGTCAACGAGCATCTTCTGAATCTCTTCGGGTTCCATATTTTCAAGATCTTCAAGGCTGAAATCATACTTTGATTCATCTCTGATAAGCCAGCCTGCGTAGTAATCCTTGAGGCTTTGGAAGTTCCAATGTTCTGCAGGACCTTCGGGGAGATACTGCTTGATTGAAGTTGCGATTGTATCCTCAACCATTTTGAGGATTGTTTCGTGGAGATCCTCACCGTTAAGAACCTGATCACGCTGACCGTAGATGATTTCACGCTGTTTGTTCATAACATCGTCGTACTGGAGGACATCCTTACGAATGCCGAAGTTACGAAGCTCAACCTTTTCCTGTGATCCCTCGATAATACTTGTGAGCATTTTATTCTCAATAGGCATATCTTCGGCAACATTCATACGCTCCATCATCATTTTCATTCTGTCACCGCCGAACAGACGCATAAGGTCATCCTCGGTTGAGAGGAAGAAACGGCTGACACCCGGATCACCCTGACGGCCTGCACGACCACGGAGCTGGTTATCAATACGGCGTGACTCGTGTCTTTCCGTACCCATAATGTAAAGACCTCCGGCCTCTCTTACCTTTTCAGCCTCGCCCTTAATTTCTTCCTTATACTTGTCATTCAGTTCTCTGAATGTATTTCTTGCATTGATGATTTCTTCATCATCGGTTTCCGCATAACCTGTAGCTTCTTCAATAAGCTCCTCTGTAAAGCCCTGCTTACGCATTGCGGCTTTTGCCATATACTCTGCGTTACCGCCGAGGATGATATCGGTACCACGACCTGCCATGTTGGTTGCGATTGTTACCGCACCGAGTTTACCTGCCTGAGCAACAATTTCAGCCTCTTTTTCATGCTGTTTTGCATTGAGGACATTGTGCTTAATGCCTCTCTTTTTGAGCATTTTTGAAAGAAGCTCCGACTTCTCAATTGAAATTGTACCGACAAGGACAGGCTGTCCCTTTTCGTGAGCCTCAACAATTGCGTCAATAACAGCGTGGAACTTGCCGTTTTCTGTCTTATAAACCGAATCGGGGAGGTCTTTTCTTAAAACAGGCTTGTTTGTAGGAATTTCAACAACATCAAGCTTGTAGATTTCCTGGAATTCTTCCGACTCTGTCTGAGCAGTACCTGTCATACCCGAAAGCTTTTTGTAAAGACGGAAGTAGTTCTGGAATGTGATTGTAGCAAGAGTCTTGCTTTCGCTCTGAACCTTTACGCCCTCTTTAGCCTCAATAGCCTGGTGAAGACCTTCGTTAAAACGACGGCCGTACATAAGACGACCTGTAAATTCGTCAACGATGATAACTTCGCCGTCCTTAACAACATAGTCAACATCAAGCTTCATAACGCCGTTGGCCTTGATAGCCTGATTTACATGGTGCTGAATTGTAAGGTTATCGGGATCGGTAAGGTTTTCAATACCGAAAAATTCTTCGGCTTTCTTAACACCGCTCTGTGTGAGGGTTGCTGTTTTCTGCTTTTCATCAACAACATAATCAATGTCGTTTTCCTTGTAATATTCCTCCATATCCTCTTTTGCGTCAAGTTCTGCAAAACGCTGAACTTTAAGAGTTTTTGCAAAAGCGTCAGCCTTTGCATAAAGGTCTGTTGACTTGTCGCCCTTACCCGAAATAATAAGAGGAGTTCTCGCCTCATCAATGAGAATTGAGTCAACCTCATCGACAATCGCAAATGCGTGCGGGCGCTGAACCTTGTTTTCCTTGTAAACTACCATGTTGTCACGGAGGTAGTCAAAACCGAGTTCGTTGTTTGTTCCGTATGTAATGTCTGCGGCATAAGCCTTTTTTCTGCCCTCGTTATCGAGATCGTGGCAGATAAGACCGACCGAAAGACCGAGGTATCTGTAAAGCTTGCCCATCCACTCTGAGTCACGGCGGGCAAGGTAATCGTTGACTGTTACAATGTGAACACCTTCGCCTGTAAGAGCGTTGAGGTATGCAGGGAGGGTAGCAACCAAGGTTTTACCTTCACCGGTTTTCATCTCGGCGATTCTGCCCTGGTGAAGAACGATACCGCCGATAATCTGAACGGGGAAGTGCTTCATACCAAGCACTCTCCAGCCTGCCTCACGACAGGTTGCAAATGCTTCGGGGAGAATATCGTCTGTTGTTTCGCCGTTGGCAAGTCTTTCTTTAAGAATTGTTGTCTGGTTCTTGAGTTCACTTTCGCTCATAGCCGCATATTTATCTTCGAGTGCAAGCACCTTGTCACAGATTGGTTGCACACGCTTAACTTCACGCTTGCTGTAGTTGCCGAACATAGCCTTTAAAAAATTCATCAGGGTTCTTCCTTTCAATGTACCGAAAAAATCGGTCAAACTGTATTTTCAATAATTTCAATAATATAATTTTAATTTACTGCACCGCAGACGCTCCAAGGCTTTTTGCAGCCTGAATCATTGCGGCCTCAACCACGGGACCGGCATATTGGAAACCGAAACCCGAATCCTGTACAACACAGGCAAAGGCGAGAGGGCAGTCCTCATCTTTTGAGTAGCCGACCATCCAGCCGTTAGGGTTCTTATCATCGCCGACTTCACCCGTACCTGTTTTGGCACAGACTGTAAGTCCGCCGAAAAGGTTGTCGCCGTAGTAATCCGAAACGGTGTATCTCATAACATCATCAAGCTTTGCCGCCGTATCGGATGAAAAAAGCTCCTGTCCGCTGCTCTTGTAGTTTATGCCGAGTGCAGAGAGTATGGACTCATCTTTGATAAGGGTAGGGTTTGTAGCCTTACCACCGTTTGCGATTGCACCGCAGATAATTGCCATCTGCATCGGGTTTACCTTGTCATTATATTGACCTACACCCGACCAGCCAAGCTGGTTTTCATTGGCATCGCTGACATCATATGAACCCTTTGCGGTTTTAATTCCGTCAACATCAAAGGAGCTGTTAATGCCGATTTTCTCGGCAGTTTTTGTCATTGTGTCACTTCCGAGTTCAACGGCAAGCTTTGCAAAAACAATATTGCAGGAATGTGCCATTGCCTCTTTATATGTCAGCGTTCCGTGAGTTTCCGTACAGGTAACTTCACTTCCGCCTACGTTCTCACTTCCGTTACAAACCCAAGTGCGGTCATAAAGGTCGGGAATATTCTCGATTGCCGCCGCAGATGTAACGATTTTGAAGATTGAACCCGGAGTAAAGGTTGACGAAAGCACATTATCAAGGTAAACGCCCTCGTATTCGCTTTCGTTGTCCTCGGTAATTTCGGGAGGAGCCTGCGGATCGTAAGCCATGGTGCTTATGGAACAGATAACCTCGCCTGTTTTGTAGTTATATATTACACAGGCACCTTTTTTGTTATAAGCTGCAAGAACATCATAAGCCGCCGCACAGGTTGCGGAATCGACTGTCAGCTTTATATCGTGAGAGGCACGCAATGATTCCGGCATATTAAGTCCGAAAACAAGGTTATAGCCTATCAGCTGAGAACGATACATACTTTGAACAGCCGTTGAAATGTTAAGGCTGTCATCACCGACAACATGAAGCAGAGATTTTCTTACGCTCTCGCTTTCGTTATAAACTCTTTTACCGTCAACCGTCTGTGCAAGAGCCGTGCCGTTGCGGTCATAGATCGCTCCTGCCTGTGCAAGGCCGCCGTCACCTGCTATATGCGCATTATATGCCTGATCAACCCAATCGTCTGCCCCTGTTACAAGCTCAAAGGCAAGATAGCCGAGTCCGCCGATAAACGCAAGCGCAACTATATATATAAGTGTACTTCTGCGAAGTATTTTTTTCAAACCTTACACCACCCTGTGTATCAAGTGAACAATCGAAAAATTAAAAAAAATGTGGCTTTGCTTGCAAAGCACTATGAATACGGTCGGGAGATAGAACCTTTTATTTTGCTGTTTTTCCTCTCGACAACAATTTTCCATTTTCAATTTTTCATTTTCAATTTACTAAACTTATCTTTTTACCGAATAAGTTCTCTCGTCTGCGGCTTTGATGAATGCAACAAGTCCCCAACAAGACATAATACTTGAACCGCCGGCAGACACAAACGGAAATGTTACGCCTGTGAGCGGAAGGACATCGGTTGCACCGAAAACATTGAGGGAAAGCTGAACGACAAAAAGTCCTGCCGCACAGCACGCTGAAATTGAATAAAAGGTACTTCTGCTTCGGGTTGTAATTGCCCTTGCATAAATAAACATTGCACCTACTGCCACGGCAAGTGTGAACGCAACGATAACTCCCATTTCTTCCGAAACAAGTCCGAAAACAAGGTCACTTTCGGATGCGGCAACCTGCTTTAAAAAACCGTTGCCGATACCTACGCCGAAAAGTCCGCCGCTTGCCATATATGTGAGAACTCTTGCCTGCTGATAACCGAGGTTGTCCTGAGTATGTTCCCACACATGACGCCAGCCCGAAAAGCGGTCGGCAACATACGGTTTAAACTTGAGGACAAAGGTTACGCCGAAAATTGCGGCGGCAACAGCAAGAATAATCGTCTTAAAATCGCCCGAGCGCATAAACGCTGTGAGCAAAAATGTTACAAAGAAGATGAGCGCAGTACCGAAGTCACCCATAAGAGCCAAAAGTCCGACGCATACTGCCGAGAAGATAATGTACTCAAGCAGGTTCTTCTTTGTCATCAACACATCAAGCGAACTTGCGCCGATAAAGATGAAAATAATCTTTGCAAGCTCTGACGGCTGAAATGAAAACGAGCCGATATAAATCCAGTTGGCGGCGCCGTTTGTAATCTTACCGAATACAATTGTTACACCCAAAAGACCGACCGCACAAATCATTGCCGGAAGTCTGAGCTTATTTACCTTATCGGGATCTTCAATCAGCTTGATGATTACGCAGAAGAAAATCATACCTATTGCGGCGGCAACAAGCTGAACATAAGCCGAGCGTTCCGACTGTCTGATAAGCATCATTACGCCTATGCCCGTCAAAAACAGGGCGAGCGATTCAAGCTCGAAATTTACTCTGCGGATTACAAAATAGGAGATAAAGAAGAATCCCCATTCAACAGCCGCAAGAGCGCCGAACAGCACGAGCGGAGCCATTGTATTTGTGCCGTCATTCCAGAACATTGCCTGAACGCACATAAAAAAGTGAAAAAATGTAATAAGAAGCATAAGCTTCCACGATTTCATTGCAGGCTTATCGCTGACCTTTGAGAAAAACCAGCTCGACTGCAACGGCTGTTGGAACTCCTCGCCTCTTTTTACTATAAGGCTTGTACCGCCTATTGTTATTGTATCGTCAATTAGCACCTTTGCTCTGCCTCTTGTTCTTTTGCCGTTGAGCATTGTGCCGCTCTTTGAGTCGGTATCGCTTACATACCAACCGTCTTTACGGCGAAGGAGTACACAATGATTTCTTGAAACCGTCGGGTCATCAACGGTTACATCACTGCTTTTACTTCTGCCGATTGAATTTTCCCAAAAAAGCACGGGGAGTATCTCGCCCGTTGCAGGGTTCAAAAGTGAAATCAAAGGAGTTTCGGGACGGCGGCGACGGCGCATTGCGGCAAAGCACTGGTACACAATTATTATTGCATAAACAGGCATAAGAAAACGCAGTGCAACTACACCCATATCGAAAATTATCGAAAGATCCGGCACTTTTTTCAACTCCTTCACAAATCATCTATCCTAAAAATAAGCATACTTAAAGTTATACAGTTTAAATAATAATCCAATTTCCTCCAAAAGTCAATAGCCGTGTGTCACGGCAGCCAATTCGTGAAGACAGTTTGTACAATAAAAAGACTTATGACGCCCGAGCGTTACTATCTAATTATAAGTGCAGTAACTTTGTAGCCGAGTGCCTCGACAGCCAATTCGTAAAGACAGTTTGTGCAATGCCAAAACATATTACGCCCGAGCGTAGCATTGTAATTGTTCATGCAATTTCAATGTAACGGCGAACCGTGTTCGCTCGTCTGAAATAAGTAGCAAAACCAAAAACAATATTACTCAATCTGTCTCTTATACAC
>ERZ1027070.808-NODE-808-length-12939-cov-7.647237_pt1 | contig 12939 bp, 7 predicted proteins | sample MGYA00519419_ERZ1027070 | MGnify/ENA primary metagenome ERZ1027070 (study PRJEB26926, sample SAMN06164837) | human gut metagenome | biome: ENVO:00009003; feature: ENVO:2100002; material: ENVO:00002003 | host: Homo sapiens | place: USA | collected 2012 ...
CTACACCTAAGCCTTCGTCGGCAGCGTCAGATGTGTATAAGAGACAGGAAAAATTTAAATGATATGATGCCCGAGGGAAAGGTAAAGGCAGAAACATCTAATATAGATATAGATTTAAAGGGTGCAGTTTCTACGGCCATTCAAAATAATCGTGATATCCGGTTGGCAGAATTGTCTTTGGAACAGGCGGAAACTGCAGTCAGCCAGGCGGCAGCGGCTAAAAACCCATCATTATCTTATAAATGGGCAAGAAACCAGGTGAAAGCGGGCTCTGCTAATAGTGCAGGATTTTACGGTGCAAATCATGGATATAATCAGGGGTTGACGTTATCTTGGCCGATTTGGACAGGGGGAGCCGTAGAAGGCGCGATTGATGCAGCCCGTTATGCAGAAGATGTGGCTCATATAAACGTTTACCAAACGGAAGCTGCAACAAAGCTTGCAGCGGCTAAGGCATATTACCAGTATTTAGAAATGATTAAACTGGCGGATGTAGCTATGGAATCGGTTACAAACCTTGATAGGCACCTGACTAATGTAAAACAGCAGTATGATGCGGGGGTTGTGGCAAAGCTGGATGTTCTCTCGTCAAATGTTTCTCTTGCAAATGCAAAACAGAACAGTATTGCAGCGGCAAACTCTCGTGATATAGCGGAAGCGAATTTGAATAATATCATGCGCCTTCCTATGAATACGAAATTAAACCCAATTGATAAAGATTTTCCGGAACCAACTTTTGATATTACGTTGGAACAAGCTATTGCCATGGGGCAAAAGTACAGATGGGAACTGATTAAAGCAGATTATAATGTCCGTATTGCCAAGGAACAGGTTCGTATTGCAAAGGCGGGATACATGCCCACAGTCGCTGTAGGGGGCGGTTATTCTTGGAACACGGCTGGTCTTGGCGGTTTGGATAAAGATGATTGGACTGTTACAGGAACGGTGAGCTGGAGTATTTGGGATGGTGGTACGACTGATGCAAAAATTAAGAGTGCATCTTCCGGCTTGAAGTCTGCGGAAGAAACCTTATTAAAGGCAAGAGAATCGATAGAGCTTGAAATCAGACAGGATTATTTAAACATTTTATCTGCTAGGGAGCAGATCCGTGCGACAGAAGCTACTGTAGAACAGGCGGAAGAGGCGTACAAGATTGCGACGGTCCGGTATCGTTCAGGTGTCGGAATCAACTTGGATGTTCTTGATGCCCAGCTTGCTTTAAATAAGGCGAGGACAAATCATATTACCGCATTATATAATTACAATGTCGGTTTGGCTACGCTTGAAAATGCCATGGGGATTCCGGCAGTTATCCATCCGGAGTTTACTGCCAAAAAGTAATTGTCACAAAATTATCCATGATAGGAGTTTATTTTGAACGATAAAATTAAATGGTGGTTAAACGGGATTGGTGCAATTATTTTTCTTGCGCTTGCCGTGGTCTACCTTCTTATACGGCCTATTGTCGTGCAAAATTTAGAGCCTGTTATCCAAGATGCTGTTAAGGAAAAAATCAATGGCACACTTGTATGGCGTACAATGGATTTAGATCCCCGGTATAATCTGTCTTTTGACTTTGTGGAATTAAAGGATAAAGAGGGAAAAGATGTTTTAAAGTCTGCTAATGTGACAATCAGCTGGTCAGCAGGTGCTCTATATAATTATCTGATGCATGATGGTGATCTTTTTAATGTGGTGAGTGGTATCACTATGGAAGAACCGATGATGACTGTGCGTGAAAGAAAAGACGGGCAGTGGAACGTGCAGGAATTGGTTAAGCACTCTGCTGATGAATCTGCAGGAGAATTTCATGGTTCCGTAGCTTTGAAAAACGGGAATCTCAAGGTGGAAACGCAGACGGGAGACATCTACACTTTTGAAAGGGTAGAATGCGATCTTACCAGGGGGGGAGATGAGAAAATCAAAGGAACCCTGGCAGGAGAATTTTTGAAAGTCCCTTTTGATGGGGATCTGTCATATACGGATGAAAATAATTTTGAAGGAAATATACAGACGGAACCGGCATCTTTACAGTTTTTAAAGCCGCTGATTGAGAAAATGCCGGGAGCGGTGCATTCTTTTGATATAAGAAACGGTATGGGAGAAGTGACGGGCGCCAGAATCTGGAGAAGTGATGGCGTCCTGTCTTATCATGTAAAAGGTCGCCTTGATCAGACTGCGGTGAGCTATGAAAATTATGCTCTTACGGATGTGGCGGCCTTTTTTGATATTTGTGACGGGGTTCTTCAGATAGAAAATTTTTCAGGGAAAGTGAATGGACAGATTATTGCCGGCAGCGGAGCAATGAATTGGAAAGGCGAAGATCCTCTTATCAGTGGTAATGTGAATTTTTCCTATTTAGATGCATCAAAAGTTATTTTAACGGAAGACGTTAAGGGGTATGCTACAGGAAATGTGCATATAGGAGGTAGTCTTTCCAATCCGGTACTGACAGGGAAAATCTCTGTAAAAGACGTTTGTTGCCGGAATGTTTTAATACAAGACGGATCGGCAGCTTTTGATTATGGTGAAAGGACGCTGGCACTTTCATCGTTGATGATTCATATGGCCGGCGGAACTGTGACAGGAAAAGGGAAGTACAGTTTTTCAACCGGTGATTTTAATGGTGAAATAACTGTAGAGGATATTTCCGCAGGCGATATTCCTTTAGGCTATGATTTATCAGGGATTATAAACGGGTCGGTTATTGCCCAAGGTAATTACTTTGATGGAAGTATGACTTTATATTCGGCAACGGCAGCGGGAAAAGGACAGAATATCTCATATAATGGGAATAGTGCGTCTTTTATTACCGGTGAAGGCATTTATAAAAATGGGAGATGGACATCGACTTTTACCGGAGATGGTGTAGAAGTTAATGGGCTTTGTGCGGATTCCATTGCCGGTGAAATAGCGGCTCATGATGATACATATGAGATTTCTTATTTGAATGGGCAATCGGGGGAGGGAATATTTTCCATAAATGGTATTTATGTTGCAGATGATATGAGTATCAGGGCTGTGGGGACGAATTTAGATATGGCGCAGTTTTCTGAGTTCGTCGATATAAATCTTGCGGGGAGAACTTCTTTTGATATGCGGATTACGGGGTCAGAGTCGCTTCCTTCTTTTACAGGGGAGATTCATGCCCGTGACGGGCATATATATAATGCCGCTTTTGATACTATAGACGGACATCTTACCGGAGCGGAAGATAGTTTGAGGATTGATTCTCTCGTGTGGAAAAACGGGGAAGGCAGTCATCATATAAAGGGGACAGTCGGATTAGAGACGCCGCACGAATTAAATTTAAGAATTGAAAGTGAAAAAATTCGTATAGAAAGTATTTTGAAAATGGCAGGTATGTCATATCCTGTTACCGGATGGGTTGAAAATACGGTGAATGTCACCGGAACATCCGAGAAGCCATCCGTGTCGGGGGACTTTCTTGCATGGGACGGATCTGTTGCAGGGCAATTATTCCAAAGCGTATCAGGGAAATATTCCTATGATGATGGAAAGATAACCATTCAGGACGGGTTAGCCTATATTTATGATGGGACGGCTTTGATTAATGGCAGTATTATCGGCGATACGCTGAATATGGATGTCACGCTGACAGATATAGATGTAGGTGAGCTTTTGCCTGATAAGGGATTCAACGGGAAAGCCACATTGAAAGGTCATGTTTCCGGAACGACTGATAATCCCGCATTTACAGGAATGGCACAGAGCCGTGAAATTCAAATCGGTAAAGGCCGTCTTGGCAGTCTTTCTGCGGGGATTCAATATGAGAATCATATACTGTCCGTGTCTGATGGGGATTTTCATCAAGGAGGAGGGGCTTTTAACTGGAAAGGCCTATATAATGAAGAGTCAGGAATTATAGCGGGCGATTTGGAATTTCATGATTGGGATATATCAGAGGTCGTCCGGTTTTTGGGGTTACCGATTTCTAATATTAGCGGAACTGTAAATGGCGGGATGTCTCTTAACGGCACAATGGAGGACCCAAATATTACATTTCGTGCGAAAGTGAATGGGGGGCAGTTGGCAAATGCTGTTCTGGGAGAAGGCGATATAGATTTCTCTTATATAAACCATGCACTTTCTATACGAAAATTGTATATTCCTGTAGGAGAGGGTATTTTAGCTGCTCAGGGCGGGATGTCAAGTAATGGTGATTTTGATATTCAGGCGGCCGCCAGCAATATGGACATTTCTTGGATACCCCGGGTGACAGGGAAAGAAAATATAACTTTAGATGGAAAAATGACTGCAGCAGTCGATTTAAAGGGCACAAAAGAAAATCCGCAAATTGACTTTTCTGTAGGTGTTGATCATCCGGTTTATAATGGCTATGCTTTTGATGATATTTCATTTATGGGGAATACGGAAGGGGATGTAATCTATATTTCACAGGCTCTTGCAAGGAGAAATCCGTATAAAGCAAGCATGAAAGGATCCATACCTGTTAATGTGCTTACACGTGTTCCATCCGCCAATGCGGCGCCATTGGATTTAGATATCAATCTTGATCATGCAGATATGAATGCGCTGGCACTGTTCTTTAATCCGGTAACTTCAGCAGAGGGCCCGATCAAAGGATATGTAAAGGTATCAGGGGCTTGGGATGATCCGGAACTCAGGGGGGATGTTTCCGTAAAGAATGGACGGATAGAATTGCTTACTTTACACGATCCTATCTTTCCTTTAAATATGGATGTGAAATTTGATGGAAAGAGCGCAACTGTGGAGGGGAATGCCGTTTTTGGGACGGGGAAATCCTCAGTAAAAGGCGGATTGGAATGGGATCGTGGTGCTATTATTGCATATAATGGGGAAGCGCATCTCCATGCGCCCGATATACATTCTGATTACTATAAAGGCTCTTTAGATGCTGATTTTGGCCTTGGTGAAGTGATGGACGTACCGGGTATCGAGGGTAATATTCATGTTCATGATGCGCTTGTTGAATTTCCGCTTACATTGCTCTCAGATTCAGGCAGTTCATCCATACCGGCCTTGATAAAGCTGGAGGTCCTTGTTGGGGATAACGTCAGGGCAAAAAGCAGCTCTCTTTATGATTTGCGACTGACAGGAAATATAGAAGCAGAAGGTCCTGTCAGTGCACCTGCTGTCATAGGGAAGGTCAATGTGGAAAAAGGTACCGTTAAAGTCAATATGACGGAATTTAATATTTCTTCGGGATATGCGGCTTGGAATGGAGAGCAGGGAAATATCCTTCCCGCAATCCATATGAAAGGAACAACAAAAGTAGGAAGTTACAATATTACAGCGGAAATGGATGGAATTCCCGGTAATCTGAAAACAGAGTTTCACAGTGAACCATATCTGAACGATTCCCAAATTCTCATGCTTCTGACATTACATGCTAATCCGGAAGGCGATAATACCGAAGCTATAAAGGGTGCACTTTTCAATGCGGGTTTGACGATGGTCTTGGGAAACAGCGTGCAGGATTTCTTTAAAGAAACCATTGGGCTTGATATGATCAGTATTACATCAAGCCTGACTGATTATTATGACAGCAGAACAGTAAATAATGACAACTATTACTATATTAAAATAGGGAAATATTTGTTCAATAATTTTATGCTCACTGCGACGACTGGTGTTAATAATAATCAAACAAGTATCGGATTTCATTATGATTTAAATTCGCACATAGGTATTTCTTCATGGTATAATAACGAACATGATAGTTATATCGGTACGGATTGGAAGTTTAAATTTTAGGAGAGTCTAATGTTATCAGAGTATATAAGTTCCCTCCCTAAAGAAGGGAAGCTGTCCCGTGAAGAAGAAGCACGGCTCTGGGATGCCTATAAGAATGAAGGGGAATTGGAGGCACGTCAGAAACTGATAGAGCATTACCAGCTTCTTGTGTTCAAAGAGGCGACAAAGTATCCTGTGCAGGAAACCGTGCTTTTGGATTTGATTCAGGAAGGGACAGTCGGGCTTATGGAAGCCGCTGAAAAATTTGATATTGAGCAGGGCGTTGCATTTTCTTTATATGCCATTCATCGCATCAGAGGAAGAATGCTGGACTTCTTACGGAAAGGCCAGAATGATATTCTTATGGGGGAAGAACAGGAAGAAAAACTTTTTACACTGCAGGTTGCACCCGATACGGCTTTTGAAGTTACTGATAGAAATTCTCTGCATTCTGCTGTCTCGATGGCAGTCAGTCGATTACCAATGAAAGAACAGGATGTTATCCGAAGTGTGTATCTGAAGGAAAAAACGGTAGCTGAAACTGCCAATGAGATGGACGTAAGTACGGCTTATGTGTATCGCCTTGAAAAACGCGGAATCCACCGCCTTCGCGGTATGCTTTCCAAGCTAATGCATGAACGTAAATAGTGAAAATCAATACAATATGATTTCATGCTGAAAAATTCAGAAAACGGAAGAAATTGATAGAGGAATGGCGTGTTTAGGCAATAATTGATGTTTATAACCACATATAAAAACCGGATTATGTTTATATAAGGGGGAAAATATATGCCTGGCGATAAACTGAAACGGGTAAAATCTGTAAAAAGATGGCTCGATAAAGCGGAAAATTCTTATTCGAATAATAAAGACATTTCCGGTGAGTTAAATTTGATGATGGCGCAGGCGGAAATGCAGCGGCTGAAAGAAACACATCCTCATGAAAAAGCAAAGAAGTGGGGAATCCGACTTTCCGCCATGGCAGCCGCGGCAGTCCTGTTTATTGGATTTAGCAATCTGTTTTCTGCAAATGCGGATAAATCCCCTGTGATATCCCGGGAAACAACTGTTTCAAAAGAAGAAGTGCCGAAAGTGCCGGAAGATAAAAATCTGGTGCTTTCAGAAACGGTACAGCCGACCGTGGCGGCAACTGAATCATCTAATACGGATCCGGTACCGACGAAAAGTATACAGACGGAAGCGCCTGCGCCCGTACTTCCCGTTATGTCGCAAAGTGAGATTCAAAGTCTAACTATAAAAAGTCAAGTGCTACAAAACAATTATTTTATGAATGGCATGTAACAAGTTCATACTGTTTTTAGAGCAGGACAAAAAGACATCTATAAAGATGCCTCAAGAAAATTAAAATATTCAAGAATGCTGATCAGGCTGTTTTGTACCGATTCCCTGATATCTCCATGGCATACAGTACCCGCACAAGCCGCTTTACTGCATGGGAGATGGCAACGTAATAATGTTTTCCTTCCTTCCGTTTCTTTGACAGGTAGGCAGTGAAGCCGGGATCATAGTGACAGACATACCTTGTGACATTGAACAGTGCATAACGAAGATAGCGGGATCCTCTTTTCTCCATACGGGAATAGCTGCCTGTCAGTTTACCGGACTGATACATTGAAGGTGACATGCCCGCATAGGCCAGAATCTTATCAGGAGAGTCAAATCTGCGGAAACTGCCAATTTCCGCAAGAATAACCGCCCCCATTTGCATACCGATGCCCGGCACGGAAGTGATTGGAGAATTTACATCATCCATGATCTTTTCAATCTCGGATTCGATTTCACCAATCTCCTGATCATAAACTCGTAAATGTGCTATGGTATGCTGTAATTCCATCGATTTGGCAGGACTGACTGCCCCGATAGATCGCTTTGCCGTATCCCTGATCCTGATGGCCGTTTCTCTACCGAAGCGTCCTCGTGAAGCCTTAAGGAGCAGGGCGGTTAACCGGGTAAGATGGGCAGCTGCGATATATGCGGACCCCGGAAACTCTTCCAGCATAGCGTAAATAGAATGTATGTGGATACTGGAGACCAGCTGCTCAAGTTCAGGAAACAATATGGTAACAAGCCTGGCTATAGAAGTCTTAAGCTTTGTCCGTTCCCTGACTATAAAAGCTCTATATCTTGTAAGAGACTTTAATTCCTCCATGTGGTAGGATGATAAGGAGTAGGGCTTTAAGCTTGAATCGGTCATAAGCAGATGAGCAATATTTCTTGAATCAATCTTGTCAGTCTTTGTTCTCCTTAGGCTCTGTCCTTTACGAAAAAGATTAACGCGCAAAGGATTGATTACATAAGCGGTGAGATGCTTGTCCAGCAGAAAGGCAAGAAGGTTGCTGCTGTAATGGCCGGTTGATTCCAGCCCTACTTTTACTTTTGCAAGATCTACGGCTAATGAGCAAATCCGCTTATAAAGAGTTTCATAACCCTCACGGTTATTTAAAATAGAGAATACCTCCTCAGGAAATTCTCCGTCAGAGTTTATGATGCAGCAGTCATGCTTGTCTTTGGCCACATCAATGCCAACTAAGATCATATTATAACCTCCCATATGATTTTTGATACTGTATGGATCCACAGGGCTCTTTGCGCTTGTATACTCGTTCTACATAAACCGTCAAGCGGTATCTAACTGATCAACAAAGTAACAAAGAGACTGTGGTTGGAGACTCTGAAAAACCATCTGTGTGGTAGCGCAGCATGTGACCAATCCACAGTATCTCAAAACAGTATACCGTATACTCCTTCCGGAGCATATGATCAAGCGATTTGCTTGACTTACTTAATAATACGAGCGTAGTTGGTGAAGCAGGACGTGCTTTAAGGGGGCAGTCCTGATATAATATAAATCTAAGCAAGAAATAATTTAGGAGGATATTTATGATTACTTCAAGACGGAGAAAGACTTTGCTCGTATCTGCAGTACTGATTTCTATTTCAGGGTTCAGTGTTTTTGCGGAAGCACCGCAGATGGCAGGGAGCGGAAATAATATGTCCCAGAGCTCCATGGTTGATGTAAAAAGTGGACAGGCCACAGGTGAAAGGGAAATTTCCAATGAAATAGGGAAGGCGGATGCCCTTGCGGTGGAGCAGTCTCAACAGACAGTGGCTGTGGGCGATGCATCCCTGTATTTGTCAGCAGAAGATGATGCGGCAATTGCTTCGCAGGAGGGTAAAACGATTACTGCTGTCGATTTCAAAGGTGTTCCTGGAGAAGTCAAACCGAAACTGTATCCTTTGCTGCAGAGCAAACCGGGTAGTGTTGTTTCTGCTGAAAGTGTAAGAAATGATGTGGCATCCCTTGGCAGCACAGGTGTATTTTCCCAGATTTCTCCGTCTTTTTCGGAAATTCCGGAGGGCGTACGGCTTGATTACAAACTGGTATCTAATCCGGTTGTCCATCATGTGGAATTTACGGGGAATACTATTTTTACTGATGAATATCTGAGAAATATCATGAATATTCCCCAGGACAGCGTATTGAACTTTGTCCTGGTTAATCAGAAAATACATGAAATTGAAAACATGTACTTGAAACAAGGGTACATTCTTGTTTCTGTTCCTGATGTGCAGGTAACCCCTGACGGAACACTGCATATAACAATTTCTGAAGGTAAGATTGAAAACATAGTGCTTGTAGGCAATGAAAAGACAAAAGACAAGGTTATTCTTCGCGAATTACGATTCAAGAAAGGGCAGCCTTTTAATAAATTCCTCGCAAGCCGCAGCATGGAACGTCTTTATAATTTGGGGTATTTTGAAGATGTAAATATGAAGCTTCTTCCCGGTACGGAAGGAGACCATAACGTATCTGTAGAAATTGATGTTATTGAACAGAAGACCGGGATTGTTACTGTCGGGGCGGGGTACTCTGATTCTGACGGCATGGTCGGTATTTTCGAACTGGGAGATACCAATTTCCGCGGAACCGGTGATAAAGTAAATCTTCACTGGGAATTTGGCGGAGCAGGGCATGGTAAAAATTATCAGCTGTCCTATACGAAACCATGGATCAATTCCAACGGTGATTCCCTGGGTGCTTCTATTTTCAACAGAGTTTATAAATACGATGATTATAATGCAGATGGTGATACTATTGCAGAATACGATAAGAGAAGAAAAGGATGGAATCTTACCTGGGGGCGTGTCAGTGATGAATACCGCACCAATTATCTGAACTTTGAATCTGTAAAGGAATCCTATGAAGATGAAGACGGATTCCAGTGGGGAAGTGGTGCGAGCAAAGAAACTGCCGCTACAAAAGCAAAATGGAGAAAAGCTATCTTTGATAATTTCGGCAGGACGAACAGCCTGACATTTACCCATGTATATGATAATCGTGATAATTACTTCAATGCCAGCAAGGGCAGACGTTTGTCCTTTTCAGCACAATGGGGCGGACACGGACTTGGCGGAAATTATGACTTCTACAAGTTCACCACGGAGGGGCGTTTTTACAAAGGACTCGGTAATGGACATATTCTTGCACTCCGTGTAATGGCAGGTTATATTGACGGTAATGTATCTTACGGTAATCTTTTTGATTTAGGCGGCTCCAACACACTCCGCGGTTATGAAGATGACCAGTTTAAGGGAAGTAAAATGTATGCCGCTACTTTGGAATACCGTTTCCCCATCGCAAAGAAGGTACAGGGGGTCGTATTTACCGATATGGGTTCGACTTGGGGGATTGATGAAGGAAAGATTCCGTGGTATAAGGATGACAACTCTCTTAATTTCTCTGTGGGTGTCGGGCTTCGTCTTCAGACGCCTATCGGGCCGATCCGCCTTGATTATGGGCATGGTGACAGAAATAAGTTCCACTTTAGTTTCGGAACACAGTTTTAATCACAGGATAAGGATGGGAAATGATTCCTTCTTTACGGAGACAAGCAGTTGTGCAGGCAGGCGTGGGGTTGCTCGCATGCTTTGTTTTTCTGCCGCATAATGTGGATGCGGCGCCCATAAAAAGTGTAGGTGTATCCGTAGCAACGATGCAGGGCGAAGTTCCTGATTCTGTGAGAAAACGGATAGAATCCAGCATTTCTGCTATTGGGAACCGTGTTTTTGTGGGAAAGGAGGAAAATATTTTCCGTCTGAACGCGGTTCAGTACAATAAAGTTTTGGCGGATATTGTTAATCGCGTCGTTATCGGGTATATGGTAAGTGATTTGCAGGTGGCTTATGGAGAACATACATCGATTTCTGTGGAGTTACAGCCGGTAGGGGAAATTATACGAACTGTCAGTACAGAAATTGATTATGGGAATTTAACAGAAGAAGCGGCGAAGTATGTCCAAAAAGACACGACTTCCGTACCGGTGCTTATGACGGAATTACTGACCGGTCTTCCCGTGGATTCCGTGGGGTGGGCGGAAAGTGTCTCCCAGTCTGCAGGACAGGATTTGATGAAACAGATTCTTCCTGAGTTTGATGCGAAGTTTGAGGTTCATTCAGGCAAGGAAACAAAAGTACGCATATTTCTGATTCCTAAAGGGGAGATTGTGAGAAGCAGCGTCTTGTCCTTTCATAAAACGACGATTCCGCGGATTCTGCTTTTCCGCGCAGCCAGCCGGACAGAAGAAGCGATGAAAGGATTGGAGGGACTTCCCGTGAGCTTCGTGGCTCGGCACAGCCAGGACATTTCCAATCATATGAAGGAAATTCTTTTAGAGGATTCTTTTATCAAAAAGTATGAGATAGATGTAGAGACAAATTTGTCGGCAGGAACGGATTCCGTTTTAAAAGTGGACGCTCTGACAGATCACTGGATTATTAAGACGGAAGCTTGGCTGGATACAGGGCGTGATGGGGATAAAAATTATGCTTTCCGTGGTATGCTTGGGCATTATATGGGGAAGCATGATATTCTTTTCGGTGAAGTACAGCTGTATCCCGGTCCTATGGAGTGGAATGTTTATGGCGGCTGGCAGCATCGTTTTGGAGATATTCTTGAGGTAGGGTATAAGTACGATTTTATGGAAAGTGCCAATCATGTATTTGCACGTGTGCCTTTTGGTGAAAAAGTTGCCCTGCGGTATGATCATGATTTTGGGAAAAAAGAGAGTGAATATGGACTTTCTTACAAGATCCATAATTACATAACTCTTGAATATGTGTATAATGAAGAAGAAGGCAAATGGCTGCGGCTTATTGCCAATTTGTAAAAGGAGTGGTTTATTATGATGACAGCACTTGGAAATAAGAAAAATGTGAAAATCTTTTCGTTTGCGCTGGCAGGTGTATTTATCGCATCTGTCGGTATCATGGCAATTGTTTCTATGGGGGATACCGCCAATGCCGCCCCTACATCCGATATTGGGGTCGTCGATCAGCGTCAGGTAATTTCCGATAATGGGACGCTTGCATTAGATTACCAGAAAAAGTTGAAGGAAACGGCGGATGAAATGCAGAAAGATTTTGATGCAAAAGCAGAAAATATGACTGATGCTGAAAAAGAGAAACTTTTTGCCGATATGCAGCAGCAGTTCAATCAGAAACGTACTTCTATCGAAAAAGAAATGGCGGATCAAGTAACGGGGGCGGTTAAATCTGTTGCTTCCAAGAGAGGGCTTTCTCTTGTGGTAGATAAAGCAGCAGTTATTTATGGCGGAACAGATATTACAAAAGATGTAAGTGATTCTCTGGCAAAATCAACATCCGTGAGTGCTGATGCTGCTAAGACGGATGCAGCAAAGACAGATTCATCGACCACGAAATAACGGTAAGAGTCCATGAGAAGAAATAGCCGCTTGATAAAGGTACTGGCAATGATCTTTGTAGGTGTGGGGCTTACGTTGGCCGGCTGCGGGACGAAAAAGGCGGAGCAGACCGCACCTCATCCGGTATATGGTGTGGCCGATTTGGAAACTCTCGTGAAATCTCATCCTAAGTACAGCGAATATTTTCGGCTGGAGACAGAATATAGCCATTTGGTGGAGAAATATAAGAATGAACAGCAGCGGATTATCCGTGTCGCCTCTCAGCAATCTAAAATCAGAGCTTCCGTTCAAGATCAAAGCGATCGGCTGGCAGCCGAGAATGAGCTGAAAATTCGTGTTAAGACCAAAGAAGATGAATTGAATCGTAAAATTCAAGATCTTTATTCGGAATTGTCTGAGAAATATAAAGACTGTCTCTTATACACATCTGACGCTGCCGACGAAGGCTTAGGTGTAG
>ERZ1027070.842-NODE-842-length-12597-cov-4.425450_pt1 | contig 12597 bp, 10 predicted proteins | sample MGYA00519419_ERZ1027070 | MGnify/ENA primary metagenome ERZ1027070 (study PRJEB26926, sample SAMN06164837) | human gut metagenome | biome: ENVO:00009003; feature: ENVO:2100002; material: ENVO:00002003 | host: Homo sapiens | place: USA | collected 2012 ...
GTTCCAGATTTCCATGTAGCGGTCGCAGTCGCAGCCGACCTTACACTCCGGTCTGCCGCAGCCACAGCTTTCGCCGCGGTCAAAATAAATTTCGGAACACGGACCGCACGGACCGGAGCCATGCTCCCAGAAGTTATCTTCTCTGCCGAGGCGTACCATGTGCGACGGGTCTACGCCGTTTTGCTTTGTCCAGATGTCAAACGCTTCATCGTCGTCCTGATAAATGGAGATATAAAGTCTATCTGCCGGCATCTCGAGAACCTTTGTAAAGAACTCCCAAGCCCAGGCAGTCGCTTCCTTTTTGAAGTAATCGCCAAAGGAGAAGTTGCCAAGCATCTCGAAGAATGTACCGTGGCGTGCCGTGATACCCACGCGCTCGATATCCGGGGTACGGATGCACTTCTGGCAGGTGGTAACGCGCTTTCTCGGCGGGGGTACTTCACCCGTAAAATACTTTTTCATCGGGGCCATGCCGGAGTTGATCAGAAGAAGGCTATTGTCATCCTTCGGAATCAGCGGGAAGCTCGGCAGGCGCAGATGTCCCTTAGACTCAAAGAAAGAAAGATACTTTTCTCTGAGATCATTTAATCCTGTCCACTGCATTGTATTCACCATTCCTTCTATAATTTGCAGATAGAATAATATAAAAAGCCTAAGCTCAGTCTAAAACATAAGCCTCAAGCAGCTTTAACGTATTTTTGACGCCTTCAATGTGGGAGCGCTCGTAGCCGTGTGAAGCGTAAACGCCTGCGCCGATGAGGCCGTGACGCACGTCCCAGCCGGAACGCAGCGATGCCTCTACGTCGGAGCCGTAGTGCGGATAAACGTCCACGGCATACTTTGCACCGACGGACTTCGCCGCTTCCACAAGCGCGGTTGTCACGGCATAATTGTACGGGCCGCCGGAATCCTTCGCGCAGATGGAAACTTCGCGCTCCGTGCAGGTAAGCCCGTCGCCCACGCAGCCCATGTCTACGCTGATGAGCTCTTCGGCATCGTTCGGCACGGAAGCGGAAGCACCGTGGCCGACCTCCTCATACACCGTAAAGTGCAGATAGACCTTGCGCTTCAAAGTGCGGTTGTTGTCTTTGATCTCCTTTGCGAGCGCAAGCAGCATGGCGGCGCTGAGCTTATCATCGAGGAAACGGCTCTTGATATAGCCGCTTTCCGTGATGACGGTGCGCGGGTCAAAGCAGACGAAATCGCCCGCTTCAATGCCAAGTGCGCGCACATCATCGGCGGATTTTACCGGCTCGTCGAGCACGACCTCGGTCGTTTCAAATGTGCGCAGCTTTTCACCGTAGGAGCCGTTCACGTGGATCGACGCATTGCAAAGCTGCAAGGTGCCGCTGTAAACGCCGGAGAAGCGCGAGTAAATGCGGCAGTTCTCCGCTTCGCAGTTTTCGGCGCGCAGGCCGCCGATCGGCGTGATCGTGATGCGGCCGTTCGGCTTGATTGTGGAAATCATGCCGCCGAGCGTGTCTACGTGTGCCATCAGCACAAGCGGGCTGCCCTCGCCGCCGAGGCAGCAGAAAACGCCGCCCTTTCTTGTTCTTTCCGGAGCGTAGCCGAGTGCTGTCAGTTCACCGATAAGATAGTCCGCCGCTTTATCCGTAAAGCCGGACGGAGAATCGATGGAAAGCAGGGCTTTGAGCTCGGAAAGGCAATAGTCCATATTCATGTTTTGCCACTCCTTACAAAAAAATAAGAACTGTCCTCCGCAATGGGACGGACAGTTCCGTGGTACCACCCAAATTGTGCATGAAGCTTTTCTTCATACACCACTTTAAACTCCTTAACGCGGAAAACGGCACAGCTCATCACTGTGCGGCAGTCATACGGGTTGGCCTGTACATGGTGTTTTCCGAGGATCTTCCAGCCTGTGGATCCGCTCTCTGTTCGGTACAGCTATGTGCATTTGCCCGTGCCTTTTGCTATAAAACAAATTAAAATCTAAAATCACCAGCGGCTCATGTTTCGTTTGTGCTTTTCGAGATATACGTTCTCGACTTCATTCGGCGTGATGCCGTAGCACAGCAGAACATCGTTTAAATACATGAGCACATCACACACTTCTTCCGTGAAGTGGTGTCTGGTCTCGGGGTCGTTCAAAATCGCATCGTCACCCTTTTTCTTGATGATGTCGGCAACTTCACCGGCTTCAATCATCATCCAAAGAAGCTTATCGCGACCGATTTTCGGAGAAAGGCCTCCCCATTTTTCGAGATATTTTGCTTGCAGTTCTTTTTGAATCTGCTGCATATCTTCAAGATTCAGGCTTGCCATATCTCCACCCCTCATACGTATCTTATTATAATGCTTTTTTACCGGCTTGTCAATTAAAATCGACAAGTGCTTCGCCGATTTTGCGGAAAGCCTGCGGTACATGCATTTCGCCGGCAGTTTCTTCCAACACGACGAGGGTATAAAGCGGCTCTTCCTGTGCATTGCAGATGTAGCCTGCATACCAATAATTCTCGATTTCTTCCCCGTTTTCGTCATATACACCTGTCTGCGCCGTGCCGGTCTTGATACCGGAAACACAGTTTTGCGGCGCGCCGATCCGTGCTGTACCGAACCGTGCTGTGCTTTCCATATAGGCACGTAAGCGTGCGGCGGTCGTCGGCTCCATGACTTTTTCACCGGTGTTTTCTTCGGTTTCCTGTACGGATAAATTTGTATCGACCGTGCCATATACGAGCCGAGGCGTCATATAAATGCCGTCAGCGGCGATGGCGTTTACGGCAGCGGCCAAATTCAGCGCTGAGACCGTCGTTTCACCCTGGCCGAACGAAAACAGCGCCAGCGCACGGGCGTTTTTAAGGGCTTGCGCATTCGAAAGCGAGCCTGCGGCCGTTTCTAAATTGTCTGCAAGCGAAACAGATGTACCAAAGCCAAGCTTTTCCGCCATACTTAAAATCTTTTCCGCGCCGAGCTTCTGCGCGAGCTGTATGAAATACCCGTTGCACGAGCTGCGCAACGCCGTGTGGAGATTCACTTCCCCATGTGCTTTGCCGCCGTAGCAAGTGATCGTGAGGCCGTCAACAACAATGCTTCCGGTGCAGGTATACACCTCCTTGTAATCGATGCCGCATTCGAGCGCCGAGGCGGCGCAGATGAGCTTAAAGACCGAACCGGGCGTATACGCGCACAGGGCACGGTTTACAAACGGTGCATCTTCATTTTCCATGCACGCAGCAAGGTCGTTCGGGTCTACGGCCGGGAAGCTTGCGGAAGCCAGAATTTCGCCGGTTTTGCAGTCTAAAATGACGGCGGCGCCTTTTTTGATTTCCGCGCAGGCATTTTCCACACACTGCTGTATGCGCTTATCCAGCGTCAGCATTACGCCGCCGTCCGCAATGCGGTATGTGTTTTCCACGTGCATTGTTTCGCCGGAGATGGCATTGCCGAGCGCATCAATGGCGAAGGTAACGTCGATTTCCCCGTGGTTTTCCGCAAGCAGTGCGTCGAAGCTTTTTTCCACACCGTCTGCGCCGTTATAGTCGCTGTCGAGATACCCGAGCAAATTCGCCGCCGGTTGCGGGTTTGCATACCGTTTTGTGACGGAAAATGTCTGGATGCCGTCATCACTGACGGGTGTTGCGACTTCGATCAGAAACGGCTTTCCGCTTTCAAGCGCCGTGCGCAGGACTTCGCGTTTTTCTTCCGGTACAGCGCGGTTTAATTTGGCAAGCGTTTCCCGCGAGGGAATTACCGCAGCGACATAAACACGTTCGGCGTTTGTGAGCGGCTGCAAATTGCGGTCGTAGATCGTGCCGCGCGCCTTGGCGGCCGTTAAGGTATATAAACTCTGCCGCCCGGCGGCTTCCGTATAGCTTGTGCCGCCGAAAGCGGCGGTCACGGTGCCGAGCAGTGCGATGACGAGAAAGAACATCACAAACGCATACGTTGCGATGATCCTGCGTGTAGACATAAAAACACCTCCGTATAGGAAAAGTATGGGCCCTAAACGGAGGTGTTATTCAGCCGCGCTTCACTCTTAGAAACGCGCCCTCTTTGATTTTTCGGTCGGTCTTAAGGTAGACCGTCATCGTCGCGTGCGGTGCGGATTCGATTGGCTCCATATCCTCGTTGTAGATTTCACTAAGTGTGAGGTCATACGGCACTTCGCCCGGCTCCAGTACGCTGACGGTCTCGCCGCGGAAGAAGCGGTTGCGCTGTGAAAGGCGCATCATGCCGTTTTCTTCGCCGGTGCACACGGCCGCAACATCCCAGCCGCGGATGTATCCGCCGCTGTTTACGGTCTGCCCCGGCTCGTGACCGCTGTAAAACCCGGTGCTGTACGCGCGATGGCTGATCTTCTCTGTCTCGTCCACGACCCACTGCGGAAGCGGCTCACCGTTCATGACAGCATCGATGCCGTGGCGGTACGCATTCGTCACGCAGGCAACGTAATACGCGGACTTTGCGCGGCCCTCAATTTTGAGGCTCGAAATGCCGCATTCGATGAGCTGCGGAATGTGCTCGATCATGCACATATCGCGGGAATTGAAGACATACGTTGATTTCTGATCCTGTTCGATCGTGAACACCTGATCCGGGCGCGTGCGCTCGATGAGGTAATAATCCCAGCGGCACGGCTGCGCGCAATCGCCGTGGTTTGCGTCTCTGCCGGTCATGTAGTTTGAAAGCAGGCAGCGGCCTGAGAACGAAACGCACATCGCACCGTGCACAAATGCTTCGATTTCGAGCGCCTTCGGCGTTTTCGCGCGGATCTCCGCGATTTCTTCAAATGAAAGCTCGCGTGCCAGCACGACGCGCTCTGCGCCCATGTTATAAAACGCGTTTGCGGTCTCATAATTCACAACGCCGGCCTGCGTGGAAATGTGTATCGCGACATTCGGCGCGTATTTTTTTGCCATGGCCATCACGCCGAGGTCGGTCATGATGAACGCGTCTACACCGATTGCCTGGCAAAACTCGAGAAACGCCGGCAGCGCGGCAAGTTCTGCGTTATGCGGCAGAATATTACAGGTGACATAGACCTTCACGCCCTGCGCGTGGCAGTATTTTACAGCTTCTTCAAGCTCCTCGTTTGTAAAATTGGAAGGTGCAGAGCGCATGCCGAAGGATTTACCGGCAAGATACACCGCGTCCGCACCGTAGCGCACGGCAGAAATAAGGCGCTCCATATCGCCGACCGGCGCCAGAAGCTCCGGCGCGTTATATCGTTTTTGTTCCATGAAATTCATTCCTTTACTGCATTTGTGCCTTTCCGGACAAAATTCGCCGGAAAGGCACAGGTAGCTTTGTTATCGTAAATGTTGTGTCGGTTACAGCAGACCGGCTTCCGCCATGTTCATCAAATGCTCGTCCATTGTGGAAGCATAGTACGGGGTGCCGTCACTGTCATGGCAGAAGAAGTAATACTCACTGCCCTCTTCGGACGGATAGATTGCCGCCTTAATAGCTTCAAGACCCGGGTTGCAAATCGGGCCTGCCGGCAGGCCGCTGTTGTCATACGTGGAGTACGAACTTACGAAGCCCTCCGGCGCGTCATTCGCGGTTTTGTACGGATAATAAACTGTGGAGTCGCAGTCCAGCGTGTGGATGTCATGCTCCGCGCCGTTTTCCAGTCGGTTGCGCAAAATAGCGGAGATCATATACATGTCGTCCGTATTTGCGGCTTCTGCCTGAATGATGGAAGCGAGCGTGATGATCTGATCCGTGGTATAGCCGGATTTCGCAATGTCATCGCGCATTTCGTCGGTGAGCTTATTTTCAAAGTTATTGAGGAAGCGGTCAAGGATCGATTCTACCGTATCGTTTTCAAAGAACTGGTACGTATCCGGGAACAGATAGCCCTCGAGCTTATAGTAGCGGTCACTTGTGTTCGTGATGGCTGCAACATCCGAGTAGCTGTCGTAATCCGAAGAGTTGCAGGCTTCAAGGATCTCGTCTGCAGTGTGCAGGCCGTTTTCTTCCAGCAAAGCGGCAAGCTGCTGCACCGTGATGCCTTCACGGAACATGACGGTGATCTCTTCGCCGAGATCCGGGCCGGACTGTAAGGTATTGACAAGCTGCTTATAATCGTAGTTTGTCTTGATCGTATACGTGCCGGGTTCAAAATACTCCATTTCCGTGGTGAATTTGCAGAAAAGGGAGAAAAACTCCGGCTTATCGATCGCGTGGCTCTTGTAAAGAATGTCTGTCAGCTGGTCTTGTGTCACGTTTTCGGGAATCGTGACCTCCACTTCGGAATCCGTACGGTCTACACCGAGAAAATCGTTGGAGCCGCCAATCAGGTACGAAGCGAGGGTCAGAGAGACCAGAATAACCATGGCAAGCCACGTGAACGCGAAAATGCGCTTGTTTTTTCTGGCCTTTACACGGTTTCTTTTCTTGTGCTCCTTCGCTTCCTTTTTCTGATTGCGTTCCGCGCGGGCGGAGCGTGCACCGGCAGAGCTTTCTTCCACACGCTGTGGTGCGCGGCTGCCGGCATAGCCCTGCAAGTCCTCCAGTTCGTCTGTGTGATTGAGCTGATCTTCGGAAAGATTCAGCTTGAATTCGCGCGAATTCTGGCTGCGCGGTGTCGCGTCCTTCGGGGCGTAGCGCCTGCCGTTATCACTCATATTTTCATTCCATCCTTTCTTCATTTGCCGTCAAAACGAGCCGCTTGTCGGTCAAAATACCGTCCATGCGTACATCATGCGGCTGCGTCGGCACTTGCGGCACGAGCTGAAAATCGTAGCATAGGCCGAGCTTTAAAACCGGGTGCTGCGCAAAAAACGTATCGTAGTACCCTTTGCCGTACCCGAGCCGTGCGCCGTCTGCTGAAAACGCCAGTCCCGGCACAAGGCACAGTGCATTCGCCTCATCTTGATATGCCTCTGTTTCTTTCGGCTCCAAAATGCCGTAAGCGCCCGGCGAAAGATCGCGTAAAGCCGAGATGAGGTAAAACACCATGCGGTTCGTGTTTGGCACGCATTTCGGTACGTAAAGCGCTTTGCCGTCTGCAAGTACACGATCGAGAATTCTGAGCGTATCCGCTTCCGTGCCGAAGCTTACGTAGCTCAAAACACACGATGCCTTTTGGTACGCCGAAAGTGCCATGAGCCGCTGCAAAAGGCAGTCATCCCGTGTAGCGCGATCCGTGCAGGCTTTGCGTGCCGCACGCATTTTTCGGCGCAGTGCGTTTTTTTCGGTTGTATCGGTCATCAATCCGTGCACTGAATGCCGTCGTGGATCTTCTTTTCAACGTCCTTGTCGGTCAGCAGTCCAGCAAGCGTCAAGCCAAACTGCACGGCAACGCCCATGCCCTTTGCCGTGACGATCTTGCCGTCTACGCAGACCGGATTTTCGGAAATCGTTGCGCCCTTTAATTCGCCTTCAAAGCCCGGGAAGCAGATGGCTTCCTTACCGTTCAGGAGGCCGAGATGGCCGAGAACGCTCGGTGCAGCGCAGATTGCTGCAAGGTAAATGTCGTTCTTTGCGCAGTATTCCGCGCAGGTTGTGACGATCGGCGATTTTTCGAGGTTCAGTGTGCCGGGCATGCCGCCGGGCAGGATCATCAGCTTCATATCGTCCGTTGTAACGTCTTTTTCTTCGATGTCAGCTGTTACGGTGATGCCGTGGGAGCCGGTGATTGTTTTGCCGCCGACGCCGACGGTCTTTACTTCAAGCTCTGCGCGGCGCAGAATATCCACGGGCGCGAGCGCTTCAATCTCTTCAAATCCGTTTGCAAGAAATACATAGATCATAATAAATCCTCCAGCTTTTCCTTGATCTCGTGATGAATATCTTCAATGCTGCGCAAGGTGTCGCCCTCGGCGCAGTTTAATACGGTCCAGTTTAAATGCTCTGCGGCGTACAGTGCACAGTCCCTGCAATGTAGCAGATAATGTATGTCGCTTTCGTGAATGTCTTTTTTGGTGGTGTCGCCTGCGTAGCGCTCTGTGAGCAGCCTTTGGGAAATTTTCGGCGGCACATCCAGATAAATCACACGATCCGGCCTCGGCAGCCCGAATTTTTCATATTCCAGGTCTTCAAGCCACGAAACGAACGCTTTCCACTCCGTTTTTGGCAGCTTACTTAATTGATATACAATATTGGACGTCACATAGCGGTCGGAGATGATCGGCACACCACTTGCATAATCGTCTTTCCACTTCATGCGGTAGCTTGCAAAGCGATCCACAGCGTAAAATGCGCTTGCGGCGTAGGCGTTCACGTCTCCCGCCTCTTTTCCGAAATCGCCTTTCAGATACATTTTTACAAGCGATGAAGACGGAGAGTCATAATCCGGGAACGTTACCTGCCGTGCGCGGCCGCGCGATAAGGCGTAATCATACAAAAGCTTTGCCTGCGTGCCTTTGCCGCTGCCGTCCAGACCTTCAATTACAATCAGTGCCATAGTTTCATTTACTGCTTTCTGCGTGAATTTGCCGGCCTTTGCCGACTTTTTGCACCGCAGCGCGGTACATTCCTATTCATTATAGCAAATTGCGGCGAAATATACAACCGAAAAATTTCTTACAATGCGAAAAAACCGAGCAAAGCGGCGGGACAGGCACAATACCCGCCCTTTTCCGTACAATGGCATTGAGAAACCACAAAGGAGGTTTACAAATATGGCTGAAAATGAGCGGACACCCGATTGCGAAAACGGCGCAGCGTTAAAAGAAGCCGTCTGCATAGATGCCATGCGCATTTACGATTCCTGTTCAGAGCTGTAATGTTCAAGATGTTGCCGGTGATTGCGCTGTAACTCGCGTTGATCTCCACGGCAAAATAGGTGCCTGCCTTTTTGCGGTTGCCGTCTGCATCGCAGCGGTACACGTCACACACCGCTACGCCGGGCTTTGTGTAGTCTATGACGCTGATTGTGCGCGTAGTGCTGGCTTTTCGGCCGCGCGAATCCGTCACCGTGGCCGTGAATGTGATGTTGCCCGCCGAGGCCAGTGTGCCGGTCGTAAGCGCGCTGTTTGTGGTAGTCCATCCGCCGCCGGTAATCGTGTACGAGGTGATGCTGCTGCCGTATGCGCCGGATGCTCCGGAAAGCGTCAGCTTTGCTTTGCCCATGCCTTTTACATATAGACCCGTGCCGCTTGTGTCTTCGGCGAGCGTTGCCGAAAGCGTGCCCGCCGACGGAACTACGCTGCCGGGGACGGTGAGCGTGATGCTTACGGACTTCGTGCCGAGGAGCGTGCTGCCGGAATATGTATCGCAATAGATTGTACCGCTGCCCGTCGTGGCGGACGGTATTTGATTTGCGAGCGACACTGGCAGCGTCCAGCTCACGCTGCTTGCAATGCCCGTGGCAATCGTTCCGGATGCGCTGCCGAACGAGTAGCGCAGTGTGTGCCTGTAGGCGTTGTTTACCGCAGGCGTGTTGATCGTCACGCTCTTGCCCATTTCTACGGTTGCGGCGCTCAAACTCGGCTGTGTTGCGGGCTCTTGCCAATCCACCTCAAGCGTTACAGCCGTCCATTTGAGATAATCCGTGTAAGAGCTGCCATTGTAGATGCAATACGTATCGTACCCGGCGGCGATAGATGCCGCCATGAAAGCAACATCAAACGTTTTGGTATTATCCCACATGGGCGCTTTACAGCTGCCGAGCGCATTGCCTGTGCGGTGCCCTGCGTTGAGCGAGGTTTTAATGCCGCCCTGCGAGGCGGAGTTGTAGATGTATACCGTTTTGGTGGTCGCTGTGCCGTAGCCCGTCTGTCCGGTCGTCGCGGTGAGCTTTATGCTGTTGATGATCTTGCCCTTGAGCGCTGCAAGGCCCGGAAAATACAGTACGCCGGTGCGCACACCTGTGCCGTCCCACTGGCCCTGCGAGGCGGTGCCCTCGCTTTTCCAACCCCACTTACTGTCATAATAGTTAAGCTGGGCTTTATAGCTGTTTTTGCCCATCAGTCGTCCCCCTCAAACTCAAGATCAAACGTGTCGGCCTCCGCGTTATAACGCCACATATACAAGCCCGTGTCCGCGTTGCCGAAAGACAAGCTGCCCGTGATATGCGCATCCGTGATATAAAGCATACGATTGGAGATATACGCAATGGTTTGACCGTTTTCAACAAACTCGAGCCGGTCGTTGGAGAGCACCGCCTGTATGGCGCTGTCGCTGCGGCCGAGCGTAATTCGCGCCCCTTCAAAGCGGATATACTGCTCTAAAAGCCGCTGATTTTCCGCTATTGTGCCGTTTGTGCTGTCAATGAGATTTGTCACCTGCGTAAAGCGGTATTCAAGCTGATCGCTCCATTGGGTAATGAGCAGCTGTTTAACGCTTTCGAGCTCCTCTGTAGAGACTGCGGTATCTTGTAAACGCCCCAGCGCGTCATACACGTTTTCGGTGGTGGTGGTCAACTCGGTGCGCGTCTCCGTCACCGATGCCATGATGCTGTCCATGTCCTTCCGCGCGTCGACCTTGTAATCCACAAGCTCCTGCTGCACTTTGTCTGTGCGCTTCTGCATATCGCTTTTCACAAGGTCAAACTCTTGCCCAAGCTCTTTTTTGACGCTCGCGATGCCGCTCGTCACCGTTTTATACGTCCTGTTCAGCGTCACCGTGCTTTTGCCCGGGTCCACAAGGTTCTCCGTCATCTCGGCGACGGTCATGTAGGTGTCAAGGTTATGCGGGGCGCTCACGATGGGCAGCAGGTCGCCGACGGTGATGCGCTCATAATTGCCGCCGAGCGCACCGAAATCGACGGCGGTCAGCTTGATGGTCGTCGGCAGCACCTTGCGGGCTTCAAGCTCCGAATAGCCGCGCTTGCCGAGATTTTCTTTCAGTGTCACATCGTCGCAGATGATCGTGTCGAAGATCCAGCCGAATTCCTGCACGGCTTTTTCGTCCCACACGTAATTTTTGCCGCCGTTGTCGATTTGCAGGCGCTCATCCGTCTCGTTGCCGTCTGCGTCCGTCAGTTTGCAGCCAAGCGGGATGATCGCCGTTGCGAGGTTCGCGGTCGGCACGCTGCGGGCATACGTCAAAAGGTTCTGCCCGAACTTGATGCCCTGCCCGTTCACGTGCTTGTATTCGGCAAGGTAGTCGAGATACTGCACGCCGTTCTTCCAACGCACCCGCAAAATGCCGCCGAGACGCTTTGTCAGCTTCTCGGTAATCGCGTCTTTGGTGTGTTCAAAATTCGAGTGCCGATACAAACTGTCGTTGCTGTCCGTCACGGTCACTTCGCCGACCGTAAACTGTTTGTACGCGTCGTCTTGCACAGCCACATTATGGTTCTGAACCAACGTTTCAAGATATGTGCGCACCGTCATGTTGTGGTATTCGGCAAACGGCTGCACAGAGTCGCCGAGCCACGCCAGCGCCCCCTCTGCTGTGACCGTCACAAGCCCCGTGTCGCTCTCCGTCACGTTGAGCGGTGAACCGCGGAAATATAACGCCCCGTCCCTGTACACCGAAATAACGCTGCTGCGCGCCTTGATGCGGGACAAATACGGGTGCGTCGGTGCCAGCACAAACGTCAGCGTACCGGCAATGTTCTGCCCGGTCTTGAGCGTGCCGGAGATGAGCTGCAGAACGGGGTTATCGGGCTCATACAGCGTTATACCGTCACAAGTAATGCGGTACATATCACAGCACCCCCTCGCGGTAACGAATCATCATCGTGCCCGTGCCGTTCAGCGTAAAGGTGTTCACGCCCTCGCTGAGATAAATCTCCGGGATGGTATAGCCTCCGGCCTTCATGATGGTATACTGCGTGCCGGACGCTGTTTTCACGGTCATGCCGGCTGCGTCCGTCACAAATTCCGGAATCACGGCTTTCTGTGCGTTCAAAAGCGCTATGGGCTGCTCCTCGCCGGTCAAGACATACGTTTTTTCCGTTGGAAACAGCGCCATGCGGTACGGCTGGCAATCGACCGTCAGCGTGTGCGTGGCGGCAAGGCCGTCTACAGTATGCTCCCACGCAGCACGTCCCGTGAGCACATGCTGGGGGTCGCTGTCCGTGAGGAGCTCCACAAGCCTTCCATGGTGCGCCGTGTTCAGTGCCGCGCAAGCTGCATCGTATGATGTGCGGCTTTCATATACGCAGTCAAATTCCGCTGTCAGCGTGCGGTTTTTGTAGGTCACACGCCCGCGTGCGGCGGTCGCATCCAGCACACCGTCAGCACCGGGAATATCGATGGTGTAAAGCCGCGGCTCCGGCGGATCCAGTGTGCAGCTCAGACAGCAAAGCCCGAAATCGTCGAACGTGTGCTTATCGTTGATCGTCAGTCCCCACATTTAAAAGCGCCCCCTTTCTTCCAGTTCGTATAAGTCGTTCAGCCGTTCGTTGATCTCCGGCGCAATCAGCCTGCCGACCGCTTCGCCGTCAAGGTTGATGCGCATGCCGAGCAGCGCTTGCAGCAGTGCATTTGCTCCGCTTTTCGACGTACCGAGCAATTCTTTCAACAACGTCAAAACCTGCTCCATGCGGCTGCCGAGCACGGCTACTTCCTCGCGCAGCTCTTCAACGCCGCTGTCTTCCTCGTGCAGTGTCGCTTTCTCCGCCGCGCGAAGGTCGCGCCGCTCCTGCACCTGCACGGTAACGGTCTCATTGCGTTCACGTACGGCGCTGCGCAGCATGCTGTCTCTTATACACATCTGACGCTGCCGACGAAGGCT
>ERZ1027070.860-NODE-860-length-12288-cov-4.245484_pt1 | contig 12288 bp, 10 predicted proteins | sample MGYA00519419_ERZ1027070 | MGnify/ENA primary metagenome ERZ1027070 (study PRJEB26926, sample SAMN06164837) | human gut metagenome | biome: ENVO:00009003; feature: ENVO:2100002; material: ENVO:00002003 | host: Homo sapiens | place: USA | collected 2012 ...
GAGATTGCCTCTTGTCTCGTGGGCTCGGAGATGTGTATAAGAGACAGATATAGAGGTAATTGGTGGAATTTTGATTCCTTTTGTAGGAACAACACTGGGAGCGGCGGGGGTATTTTTTATGAAAAAAGAGCTGAGCGATCTGGTACAGCGGGCACTGACCGGTTTTGCGGCGGGGGTGATGGTGGCGGCTTCGATATGGAGTCTTCTGATTCCGGCGATGGATCAGTCGGAAGAGATGGGAAAGTTTGCGTTTATTCCAGCAGCAGCTGGATTTTGGGGTGGCATTCTGTTTCTGCTTCTGTTAGATCACATCATCCCGCATTTGCACAGGTACAGTGTCAGCACAGAGGGACCAAAGAGCAGATTGCAGAGAACTACCATGATGGTGCTGGCCGTCACGCTGCATAATATTCCGGAAGGAATGGCGGTCGGGGCGGTCTATGCCGGGTGGCTCTACGGGGACAGTGGGATCACGCTGGCGGGGGCGCTGGCTCTTTCTCTGGGTATCGCCATTCAGAACTTCCCTGAAGGCGCTATTATATCCATGCCCCTGAAAGCGGAGGGTTTCTCCAAATCCCGCTCATTTCTGTATGGAACGCTGTCCGGTGCGGTAGAACCGATAGGTGCGCTCCTGACCATCCTTCTGGCAGGAATTTTAGTCCCGGTACTGCCCTATGCTCTGAGCTTTGCCGCTGGTGCAATGATTTATGTGGTGGTAGAGGAATTGATTCCGGAGATGTCGGCCGGAAAGCACTCCAATGTGGGAACCATTCTGTTTGCAGTCGGTTTCACTTTGATGATGGTATTGGATGTGGCGTTGGGCTGATACAAAGCTGTTCGAAAAAGGAGGACACAGAATGTCACATTTAGGCGTTGTGGAGGACACACTTTTTGTCCCCATGCTGGGCAGGATTTATGCCAGCGAGCATTGCCCGCAGATCATATATGATAAAAAGGCTTTGGAATTAAAAGAAAAGCTGCCGTCCGACCTGCAGGAAAACGGCAGTCAGAGCCAGTATACCCTGCTGGCTTCAGCGGTGCGGTCTGCTAATATGGACCGTTTCATCCGGTCGTTTTTAAAGCGCAGACCGGACGGTGTGATTGTCCAGCTCGGCTGCGGTCTGGAGACGACCTATTACCGCTGCGATAACGGAAGGACCCGCTGGTATGCCGTTGATTTGCCACACGTCATTGACTACCGGAAGGAACTGCTCCCGCAGTCGGAGCGTGAGACCTATCTTGCTGGAGATGCTTTTACAGAGAATTGGATCAGACAAGTTCGCACGGATTTGCCCGACGCCCCTATCCTTGTTACAGCAGGCGGACTGTTTCACTATTTTGAGGAAGATAAGGTTATTTCCCTGTTTCGTATGCTCAGACAATTCGGAGAAATAGAAGTCGTCTTTGATACTGTGAATAAAAAAGGCATGGCTATGATGCAAAAGAAATACATGAAGCAGGTCGGCCACGCCGATGTGCAGATGTTCTTTTATGTGGATTCAGCAGTGAATTTAGCTGGAAAGATTGGCGGTGGACTTATGGATATGACAGAAGAGCCTTACTACCGTTATATTCCCAAAAACGGCTTAAAACTATCCACCAAGGTCAGTATGGCTGTTTCTGACCGGTTCTGTATGGTGAAGATGATTTGTTTGAATTTATAGTGTTTTCACTTTATACGAATACAATAGCGGAGGGAATTTTAATGTTGGAAAAAGAAAACTTAACGCCGTTTCAAATTCAGCTGCTGCTTTATTACCTGACGGCGGAACCGTCAAAGCGTACGGTAACGGATTCAGCCAGAAGCCTGAATGTGAGTAAATGGGTGGTCACTCGTACGCTGGATACGCTGGAAAAGCTGAATATTGTAGAACGTCTGGAGAATCGCAAAACGGTTTTGACGGTTCCGGGAGTTAAACTGGCAGAAAAGTATCAGAAACAGAGAAAGGTATTAGAAAAATATATGCAGTATCAGGATATCCCTCCTGCACAGATTAAGGAGAATGCCCTTCGAGCATTGGCAGCAAGGTTTTCTGATGAATTTATGGATCGGCTGGCTGAACAGGAAAGCCGGATGCATATCAAAGAAATATTTGCCGGACGCCGAGACTTCCATGGCGGGGATATTTGTAATTACCTCAGTGATGGCAGTTACTATTTTCCGTTCATTATTTACCGGGAACAAATCAAAAATCACAATAACCTTTCCATGGCAAACCGTGGTTTTGAAAATCCGTGTGAAGTCATCGTAAAGGATCATGAAGGACTTGTGTATCTGGCGGCAAAAACCGTATCCGCTCAGTCTATGTCCAGTAAAAATAAAATGGAAGGACGCATCCAGAAGCTGCAATACTTATATGACGGAGAATTCCGTGACGGCGGCATTGACGGGCGTTATGTATTTTTTCCGGTAACGGCACTGCGGTTTATCTCTATGGGAAAAGGCCGGGATACCCTGCTGCATGGAAGCGTATGCCTGAAAATGCAATGCAGTGTTGGGGATATGCATATGCCGGAGAGTACAGCTGTTTTCACCATGTTCATCCATTAAAACAGGCGGATTCAGAAGAAATGAAAAATTTTTTGGAGCAGTTTTGCAACAATGCTGGTTTATCAGTCATGATCGGGGTTTAGACGCTTTTTTAACCCTTCAACAGGCTGTTTGGAGCAGTTTTGCAACAGAAAATCCATTGACAACAAAATGGTAACTGGCTATACTGAATTTGCTTTAAGGAAAATGCGGATTATAAAAGCAGTATATTTTATCATTCGCAGCCCTGTTTGGTCTTTGAGACCGGACAGAAGAGTAACAGGAGAGCAGAGTCAAAAGCAATATGACAACAACGATCCCCCTCTTAAAAACTCCGAAAGGAGCAATTTTTTAGGGGATTAGTTAGCATAACCTAACTCAGACGGATAACCTTTTGCCTCTGCCCGTTTATATCAGGGAAACAAGCGTGTTAACTTGTTCTCCTGACCAGAACATCGCAAAAGGAGGATTGGTGCGCGATATTTTTTATTATGCCGTAGAAACGGCATTATTTTTCACCAAGCGGTTAGATTATGCTAACCGAAACATTGTTTTTATAAATGAATGGAGGTAGACACAATGACAACAACAAAACAGTCATGGTTTAAGCGAAGTTTGGCTGTGCTGCTGGCAATCATGATGGTCATGAGTTTGGGCGTGACTAAACTATGGCCAGTAATATTTTTACCGTAAAAAATCTTTCCTTTTCCTACGGAAAGCAGCAGGTGCTGAACGGATTGGACTTTTCTCTTCACGAGGGGAGAATTACCACATTGATCGGTGCAAACGGATGCGGAAAATCCACATTGTTTAACCTGATGACGAAAAACTTAAAGCCCGATCAGGGGGAAGTGTTTCTGAGAGAGGAAAATATCGCAAATTTGCGTTTAAAAGATTTTGCCAGAGAAGCGGCGATTGTCCATCAATACAATACGGCGCCGCCGGATCTTACGGTCGAAAAGCTTGTGAGCTACGGGCGAACTCCCTATCATACCATGGGGCTTTCATCGGATCCGCAAAAAGATGAAGAAAAAATACAGTGGGCGCTGGAGATCACCCATACAAGCAAGCACAAGGATAAACCGGTAACAGAGCTTTCCGGCGGACAGAAACAGCGGGTGTGGATTGCCATGGCGCTGGCACAGGACACCAAGGTACTGTTTCTCGATGAACCGACCACCTATCTGGATGTCCGTTATCAACTGCAGATTTTAAAACTCATTCAGAAGCTGAACCGGGAGTACGGTATTACCATCGTTATGGTTCTCCATGATATCAACCAGTCGCTGTATTACAGTGACGAAATTGTCGCCATGAAAGATGGCAGGATGATTGCTCACGGTTTACCGGAGGAAATCATTACAAAGGAACTTGTCCAAGAGGTATACGGCGTTGATCTGACCATTCAGTCGGTAGATGGAAAACCTTTTGTTATCCCGGTATAAGGGATAACCCTGAATACATGGAAAGGAGGCATAAGCCGTATGAAACAAAGAAAAACGGTGGAGGATTATCTGAAAGCCGTGTATTTGCTGCAAAAGCAAAACGGCTCCGTACGTGGTGCGGATATTGCAGCAGAGCTTCATGTGTCGCGTCCCACAGTTTCCGTTTCGCTGAAAGAGTTGGAAAAAGAAGGCTATCTTTTCTTAGACGGTGCGCGGGAAGTGCATCTGACAGATAAGGGGCAAACCGTTGCCAGAGAAACTTATGAGCGCCACCAGACCTTCCAGTCCCTTTTAGAAGACCTGGGCGTGGATGGGAAAACTGCGGCGGAGGATGCCTGCCAAATGGAACATGCCGTAAGTCCGAAAAGTTATGAGGCGCTGAGAAGGTGGACAAACAGAAAGAAGGCAAGCGGCTGTGAATAATGCAATGCAATCCCTTTTTTACGGTTTTACATCAGTGCTGCTTGTGATAGCGGTTGCCGCTCTGTGTACAGGCGTTAAGAAAGTGATGAAAAAAATAACAAAAGGCGGACGAAAATATGATGATCAATAAACGGCTCATCGGTACCGTTGCCGAGAGCAAAAAATACATAGCGGGAAATGTAATTCTACAGTGGTGCTCCCTTACGGCGAACATTGCCCTGATGCTCAGTATTTCCCGAATGCTTGCAGAGCTTTTCAGGGGTTCGGCCTCGGTGCAGCTTTTCACAGTGACGGGAATCGTTGTAATTTTGGCGTTGGCAGTCCGGTTTTTCTGCTCCATCGGGGCCGCCAAAATGGGGTACTTCTCCTCCAAAGCAGTCAAAAAGTCTTTGCGTGAGAAGATCTATCAAAAGCTTTTGCGGTTGGGAAGCTCCTACAACGAACAGGTGAAAACTTCGGAAGTGGTGCAGGTGGCGGTGGAAGGCGTCGATCAGCTGGAAACCTATTTCGGCGCGTATCTGCCGCAGTTTTTCTATGCCATGCTGGCGCCGCTCACACTGTTTATCGTACTGTGTTTTGTGAATGTCGCGGCGGCGGTAGTGCTGCTTATCTGCGTGCCGCTGATCCCTGTAGCCATTGCGGCGGTGCAGACCTGGGCCAAAAAACTGCTCTCTAAATACTGGGGACAGTATACGGAATTGGGCGACACTTTCCTTGAAAATTTGCAGGGGCTCACCACTCTCAAAATCTATCAGGCGGATGCGTTTAAACAGCAGGAAATGAACGAGCAGGCGGAAAAATTCCGAAAGATCACCATGAAGGTGCTGACCATGCAGTTAAACTCCATCACCATTATGGACCTGATCGCGTACGGCGGTGCGGCACTGGGCGTCATCATGGCGGTGACCCAGTACCAGAGCGGAGGAGTTTCTCTTGAGGGATGTCTGCTGATTATCCTGCTGGCGGCGGATTTCTTTATTCCCATGCGGCAGCTGGGTTCCTTTTTCCATATTGCCATGAACGGCATGGCGGCCAGCGACAAGATTTTCCGACTGCTGGATTTAGAAGAAACCAAGCCGGAAATCACCGAAAGCTTTCCTTCGGGACACACCATCCGCTGTTCCGGTCTCTCCTTCTCCTATGAGCCGGACCGGGAGATCCTCCATAGCGTTGATCTTACCTTCCCGCAGGGCAGCTTTACGGCGCTGGTGGGAGAAAGCGGCTGCGGTAAATCCACACTGGCTTCGATCCTGATGGGAAGAAACAAAGGATATACCGGAAGCGTTTCGGTGGGCGGCGTGCCCCTTTCCTCCATTCAGGAAGAAAGCCTTCTGCGAAACATCACCTATATCAGCCACCAAAGCTACCTGTTCAAGGGCACGGTGCGGGAGAACCTGCTTATGGGAAAACCCGGCGCTTCCGATGAAGAACTGTGGGCAGTGCTTTCCCGGGTAAACCTCGCAGAATTTTTAAAAGCGGAACAGGGGCTGGATACCCGGCTTTTGGAAAAAGCGTCCAATCTTTCGGGCGGGCAGTGCCAGCGGCTGGCGCTTGCAAGGGCGCTTTTGCATGACAGCCCTGTCTATATTTTTGATGAAGCCACCTCCAACATCGATGTGGAGAGCGAAAACGATATTATGCGTGAAATTCATGAACTGGCAAAAAGCAAAACGGTAATCCTCGTTTCCCACCGGCTTGCCAATGTAGTGGGCGCCGACCATATTTATGTGCTGGATCACGGAATCGTTGCGGAAAGCGGTTCACATGAGGAATTACTTGCCCACCACGGCCTGTATGAACGGCTGTGGAGTGCCCAGCAGACATTAGAGCAATTTGGAAAGGAGCGTGCAAGCGTATGAAAAAGCGAAGCGGATTTGCTGTGATGGCACGGCTGATCGGGCTGGTAAAACCTCTGAGCGGCTATATGTCACTGGCTGTTTTGATGGGGCTCGTCGGGCATTTGTGCGCCGCCTTTATCACCATTTTCGGCGGATACGGTGTGCTGGCAGCCCTTCGGTTTGAAGTACCTTTTACTCTGACAACGGTTTTTATTTCCGTTCTTGTCTTCGCCCTTCTCCGGGGATTTTTGCGGTATGCGGAGCAGGCGTGCAACCACTTTATCGCATTTAAATTACTGGCACTTTTGCGCGACCGGGTGTTCCGCGCACTGAGAAAGCTCTGCCCGGCAAAGCTGGAAGGCCGGGACAAGGGGGATCTGATCTCGGTGATCACCTCCGATATTGAACTGCTGGAGGTGTTTTATGCTCACACCATCTCACCGGCTGCCATCGCGCTGTTGTTTACCATTGTCATGTGCCTGTTCATCGGCTCGTTTCACTGGATCCTGGGCGTGATTGCGCTGGCGGCCTATCTGATCGTGGGAATCGTGATTCCAATTGTGATATCCAGATGCAGCGGGGATGACGGACTGCGTTTCCGCACCAGATCCGGTGAGCTTTCGGGCTTTGTGCTGGACAGCCTGCGGGGGCTTTCCGAAATCCTCCAGTATGGACAGGGAAAAAAGCGCCTTTCCAAAATGAATGAAAAGACGGATGAACTCTCCCGAGACGAAGAAAAGATGAAACGCACTGCCGGGCGAAATACAGCGGTTACCAATACGGTGGTGTTAACATTTGATCTTATCATGCTATTTGCTTCGGCCTTGCTGTACCAAAGCGGCGCAGTGGATTTTGACGGCGTTTTGATCCCTACGCTGGCGCTGTTTTCTTCCTTTGGTCCCGTGATTGCTCTGGCGGCGTTGGGCAGCACCCTGCAGAACACCTTTGCGGCAGGCAATCGAGTACTGGATATTCTGGACGAAACGCCGGTAGTAGAGGAAATCACCGGGAAACCGGAAATCACATTCTCCGGCGCAAAAGCGGAGCAGGTTTCCTTCTCTTACGGGAATGAAACCATTCTTTCGGATGTATCGGTGACAATTCCGGAAAATGCGGTAGTAGGAATTGTGGGCAGAAGCGGAAGCGGAAAATCCACCCTGTTAAAGCTTCTGATGCGGTTCTGGAAGGTGCAGGAAGGCAGCGTGGAGCTTTCTGGCCGATCGGTGGAAGAGATCAACACCAAAAATCTGCGCGATCTGGAGAGCTTTGTGACGCAGGAGACCCAGCTCTTCCACGACAGCATCAAAAACAACCTGCGGATCGCCAAGCTGACCGCCACCGACGAAGAGATTGAAACCGCCTGCAAAAAGGCCTCCGTTCACGATTTTATTATGACCCTTCCCAAAGGCTACGACACGCCGGTGGGCGAACTCGGCGATACTCTTTCCGGCGGCGAACGGCAACGTCTGGGGCTCGCAAGAGCATTTTTACACGACGCACCCTTCCTGCTGTTGGATGAACCAACCAGCAATCTGGACAGCTTAAACGAAGCGGTGATCTTAAAATCCCTGCGGGAAGAACGGGCGGGCAAAACCGTGGTGCTGGTTTCCCACCGGCAGTCTACCATGCGCATCGCTGATACCGTCTATTCGGTGGAACACGGGAGGATGAGCTGATGAAAAGTACAGCCGATAAGCGGGAACGGGAAAAGCGGATGGTATCGGAAATGATTGCCCTGTACTGCCGCAAAAAACACCACACCAAAGGCGGACTTTGTCCCGAATGTGCAGATCTGGAAGCCTATGCCAGGATGAGAAGCGACAAGTGTCCGTTTATGGAGACGAAAACCTTCTGTTCCAACTGTAAGGTACATTGCTACAAACCGGTCATGCGGGAGAAAATCCGGGAAGTCATGCGTTTTTCCGGGCCCAGAATGCTGTTTTCCCATCCTGTGATGGCGGTTTCCCATGTGATCGAATCGAAAAAAGAGAAAAAACGACTGGAGGAATCAAGGTGAAAATAAAGAAGCTTTTATATGTGATTTTAGGCTGTATCGGTTTGGCTCTCGGAGCCGTGGGGGCTGTATTGCCGCTTCTTCCGGCGTTTCCGTTTTTGCTTTTGGCGGCGTTTTGCTTTGCCAAAAGCTCTGAAAAACTGCACCGTTGGTTTACGGGAACAAAGCTGTATAAAAACAATCTGGAAAGCTATGTAAAAGGACAGGGCATGACGTGGAAGACCAAAATCCGGATTATGATTACCGTGACGGTTCTAATGTCGATCGGCTTTATTATGATGCATGCTGTTCCGGTGGGAAGGATCGTTCTGGCTTGTGTTTGGGTATTCCATATCCTTTACTTTGTTTTCCGGGTAAAGACCATTAAACAAACCAATGGTAATCGCTAACATATGAAATGACTTATCCTGAAGGAGGTTAAGAAAGGAAAGCAAAATACAACTCCTCCAATTAGGGGAGTTGTACCGTGTTTCATTTAGAGATATCGGGTATATATAATTTATGTGCAGTAAGCGCTTTTGTCTACGGACAATTGCGCTTTTTTTATTTTCCATTGAGTAGGTTCTGGCTGAGAATTCACAGCGGCAGAGCGCCGCCCCCGACAATCTGAATTTAAAAAATTTCAGATTGATCGGAGGAAATAACGATGGCTTACAACAAAGCCAAAGCGGAAAAAGAATGGCTCCGCTGGAAAGAAGTAGAAGAAAAGAAACTCAGAGAACTCGGTGTGGATGAGGAAACCATCCAACGCCTGCATACATACGATTGGGCTCAGTTTAATAAGGAACGCCAGTATCTGCAGCGACAGGTGGATTGGTCTCCCTATGTGGATTGGGTTTCAGCACAGGATCTGGAACTACCCGTTGAGGATACCGAATCCTTGCTGGATAGTATCGAGGACATGGAACTTTTTTCTTTGTTACATACTGTGGACAAGCTTACCCTCGAAATTCTCTTTATGAAAATGGATGGATATAGCAGCAAAGAAATAGCGTCTGCTTTTGGAATGGATGAGTACGCTGTAAATATGCGAATTTACCGCCTACGAAAAAAAATAAAAAAATATTTATGACCTGCGTTATATTCCGCCTCTTTTCATGGGCTATGGGGCGAACGGGGAAAAAGAAACGTTCGCCTTGTAGCTTGAAAAGTGAATACCAGCCATGCGGGTACATTCCCGCCTAAGTGAGCGACGCAGGAAAAAGCGCCATGACGAGCCGCACACAAACCGCCTCCCATTTATTCGTGGGACGGTGGCCCCAGTTGTTGGTTTTGAGCGATGCATTTTGACCGAAAAGAGGGTGTAGTTTCCCTTTTCGCCACGACCTTGGGCGGGGTATTATGATACGCATTATCGTTTGCCCACACGTCAGATGGGTTGGTCGACCTTGGGTTGTAATCAGCAAGACCTTTGGGGAGCCAGTGAACGGTTTGTAAACTGCAAGCCTGCCCGTATGGTTCCCAAGGTTGCCGGGGGGCGAGCAGCAAATACGGCACATCAAAATCAAACCTTTTAATTTTTCAGATTGCCGTTGACGGCGAATCCATTCGGCACAGGTTTTCTGCGCCGCATCAGTTTGCCGCCAACGCACAAGAGCAAATTGCTCTAAGGAGAATGTGCCGAAATGAACAAGCCTACTTTAAAGGAGCAGGCCCACGGAGAGATTGAAAAGATTTTCAGAATTCTTTTGCCTCAAAATGGTTTGTCGGTTCGGGAAGAACAAATCACCCTCTGTCACGCCATGCTGGATACCCTGCTCAAAAACAATATCGCTCTGTGCGACGCAGGCGTTGGGATCGGCAAAACCTATGCTTACCTGACCGCCTGCATTTTACTGAAAAAGTTTGCCCCGCATGGACCTGCAGGTTCTCAGCCGGTGGTGATTTCTACCTCCAGCGTTGCCTTACAGGACTCTATCATCGAAGAATACATTCCGTTTTTATCCCGGATTTTTCTGGAGAACCGTGTTATCTCCAAACCCATCCGGGCAATCGTAAGAAAAGGAAAAGAGCGTTTTGTCTGTGACGCCCGGCTTTCTCAAAGATTGGAAGCGGTCAAAGATAAGAATAAGAATGCAAAACAGCTCAAAGCATTGCTTTCCCTTCGTACTTATTATGATTTGGACTCCGTAACCGGCCTTAGTGGATTTGACCGTCGGCAGGTGTGCGTCCCCAAAGTTTGCGAGAAAACTTGCCCTTTGCGAAGCGCCTGCCGGTATCATCAATACCTGAAGGAAGCCAGAAGCGCGGAGATTTTCGTCCAGATCTGTAATCACAATTACTTGTTGGCAGACGCCGCCCATCGTTTGCAGGAACTTCGTCCTCTTCTGAATGACTATCGGGCTTTGGTAATCGATGAAGCTCACAAACTGCCGGACGCAGCTCGGCAGATGTATGGGAAAAGCCTTTCAGCAGAAGATTTCAGCGAGCTCTGCACTCTGCTGGCAAAAGAAAAATATGCCCTCGCAGCCCAGCGGCTGAAAGAAAAGTTTACTGCTCTTATGGGAGCCATGTGCCGGGGCGAACTGCTAGAAGAAGCACAGCGTACTGCCTTTGTTTTAACGCCGGATCGGGAAGCTGCCCTTCGGGATTGTCTCTCCCTTCTTCGGCAGATCCAAAAACAGCTAGCACTTCACCTCCCACGGTGGATACTTTACCAGCTGGGAACAACAGAGCAAACTCTCAACCTGTTTTTTACCGGCGACCGTAAATACATTCTTTATATTCAGTATGACAGGGATGGAAGCCCCAGCCTGTGCGCCGCCACCCGGGAAATGCCGGAACAGCTGCGCCACGCACTGTGGTCGAAGGAAACACCAGCGATTCTGACATCCGGTACCCTTATGGCCGGGGGCAGCTTTGACAGAACCCGCCAACTCATGGGGCTGTCCGCAAACAATCGGCTGGATGATTTTATTGCGGTTTCTCCTTTTGATTATCAAGAAAACTGCCTTCTCTACATTCCCGATGATATGCCAAAGGCGCAAATGGGCAGCGAAAAAGAAGCCAAGTGTCTGTCAGAGCAGATCTGCCGCTTAGTGGAAACCACTCATGGCCACACTCTGGTGCTGTTTACTTCCTACTCCCTGATGGGCGCTGTTTATAACCAAGTAAAAGAGCATCTGTCCTTTCCGCTAATGGTGGTATGGCGGCATTCGCAGGATATTATCCATCAGTTCAAGCAGACGCAGAATGCGGTGCTGTTCGCAGCGGGTTCCTGTTGGGAAGGTGTGGACTTTCCCGGCGATATGGTATCGTCGCTCATCATTGTACGCCTGCCTTTTCCTGTTCCTGATCCTATCAGCGAAGCGGAACGGGAGCAGTATCCCACCCTGCAGGACTATATCCGAGAAGTCATCATCCCAGATATGCAGGTAAAACTCCGGCAAGGGTTTGGACGGGCTATCCGTACTGAAACAGATACCTGTGTGGTGAGCATTCTGGACCATCGTGCAGCACCCGAAGAACGATATCACCGAGCTGTGCTGGAAACCCTGCCACCACTTCATATCGCCAGAAAAATCGAAGATGTAGAAGATTTCATCCGGACCAAGAAAAGCCCGGATTATTTTATGCCGTAAAGGAGAACCTCCTATGAATCAAAAATATTTACAGGGACTTTCCAGCAATATGGAAAGTCCAAACGAAGCTGTCTTTTTTGAAGCGACTCCCGAAAATATCACAGCATTTTTAATGCAGCACCAATGGGCACAAATGTCTGCCATTGGAACTGTGGACGACCGATCTTTTTTAACTGCAAGAATGGGACTTATTGACACTTGCCCTGATCAGGCATATTTATTGCAAAAGCTCCTTCCCATTTATGCCAAGGTTCAGATGGGTGACATTCCTGTTCCGAAATTAAAAACCGTCCCCAAAGAAATAGCCCTTGCCGAAAAATGTCCCAAGCCGGACTGGAACTATTTGCGCTGGGAAGGATACAGCGATAAGAAATATCAGGATATTCTCAGCGGAAAGGCTCTTTTGGAACTGTCTCTTATACACATCTGACGCTGCCGACGAAGGCTTAGGTGTAGA